>CEUP01027796.1_pt1 | contig 28226 bp, 29 predicted proteins | sample 531371 | NCBI WGS metagenome assembly CEUP01 (sample SAMEA2622738, study PRJEB7988) | marine metagenome | biome: marine biome (ENVO:00000447); feature: marine epipelagic mixed layer (ENVO:xxxxxxxxx); material: "saline water (ENVO:00002010), including plankton (ENVO:xxxxxxxx)" | depth 150 m
GACCCGATCAGAGCGCTTGCACACTGACCGGGAAGACGGTATCTACGAGGTTGCCGCGGTCTTCAGCCGCGGCAGTCCGAAGACAATAGCCAGTACCGCCATTACACCCAACAGCCAGCAGTAGTGAACCTGGGTGATCAGCACCATCGGTGACAGCGCGGCCAGTGATCCGGCCAGCAGTATCTGGGCACCGTAGGGAATCAGACCCTGAATCACGCAGGAGAAGATATCCAGCAGACTGGCGCTGCGGCGCGGATCGACCTGGTAATGGCTGGCCAGATCCTTCGCTACGCTGCCGCTGATGATGATGGCGACGGTGTTGTTGGCTACAAACAGGTTGGTCAGACTGACCAATCCGGCGATCCCGGTTTCTCCACTGCGACGGCCCGCAGAGCGTGAGGTCAGCGCCTGAATGCGCTCGCGCAGCCAGTCCAGTCCGCCTTCCTGCTTCATGATGGCCGACAGGCCGCCAATCAGCATCGACAAAATGGTGATTTCCAGCATCCCGGCGAAGCCCTGGTAAATGTCGTTGCCGTAGCTGGCCAGTACGTAGTCGGGCTTGATCAGCATACCGGTCACACCGGAGAGAATAACGCCAGTCATCAGCACGATCATCACGTCCAGACCGCAGAGTGCCAGCACCAGCACGCTCAGGTAGGGCGCGACCAGCCAGGGATTGAAGTCTTCTGCTGCGGCGGCGCCGTGGGCGTCACCGACAATAAACAGCACCACCAGGGTGACTGCCATCGCCGGCAGGGCAATAATCAGGTTCAGGCGGAACTTGTCGCGCATGCCGACGCCCTGGGTGCGGGTAGCTGCGATAGTGGTGTCGGAGATGATCGACAGGTTGTCCCCGGCCATGGCGCCACCAATCACGGCGCCTACGGCCAGCGGAATCGACAGGCCAGTGGCCTCGGCAAAACCAAGTGCGATGGGGACCAGCGCGCCGATGGTGCCCATTGAGGTGCCCATGGCAGTGGAAATGAACACGGCAATCATGAACAGGCCGGGCAGGATCAGGCTGGGCGGTAATATGCTCAGGCCCATATTGACGGTTGCATCAACGCCGCCGATTGCTTTGGTGACACTGGAAAACGCGCCGGCCAGCAGGAATACCAGCGCCATGGTGATGATGTTGCGATCACCGATACCGTCGATAAAGGTCTGCAGGTTCTCACGGTAGCTGGGCTTGGCCAGCAGTAGGCCCAGGATAATGGCAGGCAGGATCGCGACGGGTGCCTTGATCTGGTAGAAGGCGAAGTCGGTCCCTGCGAGGCTGTAATAGATGCCGCTGCCGAGGAAGATCAGCAGGAACAGCAACAGGGGCAACAGGGCGCTCGCCCGGGGTTGTACGGGTGTAGGCATTGGGTGGTCTCTGACAGCAAAGGGAGTACGTCGGGCTATCCGACGTTAGCCGGCCAGTTTAGCAGAGGAATCCGACCTGCAGGGCACAGGTGGTCGGGAGTGGGCGGGCCGTGGCGGCCCGCCCGGATCGGATTCAGGGTGCCAGGGCAACGCTGGAGGCAGGGATCCGCGGGGTTATATTGATGACCACACGGCGGTTTTGCTCGCGACCGGCGGCGGTGGCGTTGTCGGCCCGCGGCTCGGCCTCGCCGAGGCTGATCAGCTCCATGTTGTTGCGGCTGACGCCGCCGAGCTGCAGTACGCTGGCTACCGCCTGTGCGCGTTCCAGGCTCAGACGCTGGTTGATGGTGTCGTCGCCCACGCTGTCGCTGTAGCCGGTCACCTGGATGTGACTGTCGGTGGCGCCGCGCAACAGCTTCGCGACCCGCGACAGTGGAACCAGGCCGGAGGGCAGCAGCAGGGTGCGCTTGGGGTGAAAGTTGCCATTGACCGGAATGATCAGGCGCACATTGTCACCCTCGTGCTCAAGTTCGTAGCGCTCCTCGGCGGCGATGGCGCGCAGTTCGTCGAGGTGCAGGTGAGTCCAGGGGGTAACCGGCTTTGGTGCAGGAGGTGGCGGTGGAGTAGCTTTGGTGCTTGAGCAGGCGGTCAGCAGGAGCAGAACACTTCCAAGTGAAATGGCAGAAAGCAGCTTCATTGTTATCTATCCACACGCGGGTCGGGAACCAAATGCGCTTGCGCGTATCGCAAGCGGGTTGATGTGGCACAGATTACCACTGGCTTGCTGGTTTGTGATCTCCCGTATGTCATGATTCAGACCTGAGTCCGCTTAACGCAAAGGAGTTCACAGATTGAGTCCGATTCGCTGGGGTAGGGCGGCGCTGCTGGCGCCAGTGCTTTTGAGTGGCTGTAGCGTGATGCAGGGTTTCTGGAGTGGCGAGCCGCAGCGCGTCAGTGGCTTGCTGGAGCGCACCACCGATGGCTTCGTGCTGCGTGAGTGCGGGAGTGAGCGGGTCATGGCATTGACAGAGTCGCAGATGCTGGACGGGATTTATCAATTGGCCAGTCAGCCGGGGCAGATCGCCATCTTCACCGATCTGATAGGTGAGATTGACCGGCATGGCCGGCTGCACCCGGAGCAGGTGCTGCGCATGCAGTCGCACGGACGTGGTTGCAGTGATGACAGCGCGGACTCCGCGCAGTGGGTCGCATTGGGCTATCAACCTGCCTGGCAGGCCTGGCTGTCGCCAGCAGGGCTGGTGCGATCTGATGGAAATCTGACTTATCCGGCGCGCTCGGTGGTGATTGAACAGTTGCCGGACGGCGCGCTGAATGCAGCCACGCCGTCGGATCATCAGGTCGAGCTGTGGTTGTATCCGCAGGCCTGTCAGGATCCGGTTACCGGTGATTACTTTCACCTGCGGGCAACACTGACGGTCAATGGCGAGCAGCAGCGCGGATGCGGCTATCAGGGGGCGATCATCGCGCCCTGATAGCCTGCGGAGTGAGCTGGCCGAGATCAGCCGCCGAGGTAGGCCTTGCGCACATCCGGATTGGCCAGCAGCGCCTCGCCGGTGTCTTCCAGCACGATATGGCCGTGCTCCATCACGTAGCCACGGTCCGCCAGTTTGAGCGCCTGGTTGGCGTTCTGCTCAACCAGGAAGACGGTGACACCCTGTTGGCGCAGTTGCTCGATGATATCGAAGATCTGCTGAATGATGATCGGTGCCAGGCCCAGTGACGGCTCATCCAGCAGCAACAGCCGCGGTTTGCTCATCAGTGCCCGGCCGATCGCCAGCATTTGTTGCTCGCCGCCGGACATGGTGCCAGCCCGTTGCTGGTAACGTTCCTTCAACCGCGGGAACAGCGTCAGCACGGTATCGAGCTGCACCTGACGTGTCTCCTTGTCGCTGAAAAAGGCGCCCATGCTGAGGTTTTCCTCAACCGTCAGGCGCGAGAACACGCGGCGCCCTTCCGGCACGATGGCAATATCCTTGCGCATGATTTCGGCTGTGGTCATGCCGGTCAGCTCGTCGCCTTCGTAGCGAATGCTGCCGGTGGTGGCTCGCGGGTCGCCGCACAGGGTCATCAGCAGGGTGGTCTTGCCGGCGCCGTTGGCGCCGATCAGGGTAACGATTTCGCCGCGACGCACCTCAAGGTTGACGTCATGCAGCGCCTGAATCTTCCCGTAGTGGGTCGACACGTTCTTCATATACAGCATGCGGTGCTTTCCCTCAGGTCTCGCCAAGATAGGCTTTGATGACGTCTGGATTCTGCTTGATCTCATCCGGGGTGCCGGCGGCCAGCGGGCGGCCCTGGTTGATCACGACGATGTGGTCGGAGATGCTCATCACCAGCTTCATGTCGTGCTCGATCAGCAGCACAGTGATCTGGTGCTCATCGCGCAGATCGCTGATCAGTGCCTTGAGATCGTCGGTTTCCTTCGGGTTCAGACCCGCTGCGGGCTCATCCAGCATCAGCAGTTTGGGCTGTGTCACCATGCAACGGGCGATCTCCAGACGGCGCTGCTGACCATAGGCCAGGGTGTTGGCCGGGCGGTTGGCAAACTCGCGCAGCTCGACTCGATCCAGCCAGTAGGCGGCGCGCTCCATCGCTTCCTGCTCGCTGCGGCGATAGCCCGGTGTCTTGAACAGGCCGGCCAGCAGGTTGGTGTTCATATGCTGGTGCTGCGCTACCAGCAGGTTTTCCACCACGGTCATTTCCTTGAACAGGCGCACATGCTGGAAGGTGCGGATCATGCCGCGTCGGGCAACCTTGAAGCCGGGCATGCCCTGGATTTCACGGCCATCGAACACGATCTTGCCGCCACTCGGTTTGTAGAAACCGGTCAGGCAGTTGAACACGGTGGTCTTGCCGGCCCCGTTGGGGCCGATCATCGACACGATCTGACCGGGCTGTACGCTGAGGTGAACGCCGTCAACGGCCAGCAGGCCGCCGAAGCGCATGGTCAGGCCCGATACATCCAGAAGGGGGCGGCTCATGTACGTAACTCCATGTGCGGACGGCTCATCGGCAGCAGACCCTGGGGACGCCAGATCATCATCAGGACCATCATCAGGCCGAACAGCAGCATGCGGTATTCATCAAATTCGCGGGCCATCTCCGGCAGGATGGTCATGATGATCGCCGCCAGAATGACGCCGATCTGTGACCCCATGCCACCCAGCACCACGATGGCGAGGATGATGGCGGACTCGATGAAAGTGAACGACTCCGGGCTGATAAAGCCCTGGCGCGCAGCGAAGAAGCAGCCGGCAAAACCGGCGAAGCTGGCGCCGATGGTGAAGGCGCCGAGTTTGACGGCGGTCGGGTTGATGCCCAGTGCGCGGCAGGCGATCTCGTCTTCGCGCAGGGCTTCCCAGGCGCGACCGATCGGCATGCGCAGCAGGCGGTTGATCACGAACAGGGTGATCAGTACCAGCAGCAGTGCCAGCAGGTAGAGGAAGATTACCCGGTGCTCGGAGTTGTAGCTGATGCCGACAAACTCATGAAAGCTCTGCATGCCCTCGCTGGCACGGCGGCTGAATTCCAGGCCAAACAGGGTGGGCTTGGGAATGCCGCCGATACCGTTCGGGCCGTTGGTCAGCCAGGTCATGTTGTTCAGCAGGATGCGGATGATCTCGCCAAAACCCAGCGTCACAATGGCCAGATAGTCGCCGCGCAGGCGCAGCACCGGGAACCCCAGCAGAAAGCCGAACAGGGCCGCCAGGCAACCGGCGATGACCAGGCCGGTCCAGAAGCCGACATCGAAATACATCGCCATCAGTGCGTAGCCGTAGGCGCCAACCGCGTAGAAGCCGACGTAGCCCAGATCCAGCAGACCGGCCAGACCCACAACGATGTTCAGGCCCAGGCCCAGCATCACGTAGATCAGCACCAGGGTGCCCAGGTCCGTACCGCCGCGGTTGGAGAGGAACGGCCAGAGGATCGCTGCGGCGATCATGAAGCACCAGAACAGCCGCCGCAGTGCGGGCTTGTCGCCGAGGCTGGTCAGCTTCGGCGGCGCCTTCGGCAGTCCTGGCAGGCCCTTCCAGAGGGCGCTGAGTTGATCGCGGAACAGGTTGAAGAAAAACAGGAAGGCGGCTGCTGCCGCGATCTTCCAGTACACGTCCGGGCCGGCACCGACCAGACCGAGGGTAGTACCCTGCTGATCCAGGCGCACGCCCAGCAACAGGCCGGTTAGGATGGCAACCACAACGGCTGAGATCACCGCCGGTTTCAGGTTCGAACGGATCATACCTTCTCCACCTCCGGACGACCGAGGATGCCACTGGGACGGAACAGCAGAATCAGGATCAGCAGACCGAAAGCGACTACATCCTTGTATTCGGTGCTGAAGTAGCCGGCGGTAATGGCCTCGGTGACGCCCAGCAGCAGACCGCCGAGGACAGCCCCCGGGATACTGCCGATACCGCCCAGAACCGCTGCGGTGAAGGCCTTGAGACCGGCCATGAAGCCGATGTAGGGATTGATCACGCCGTAGTACATGCCCAGCAGTACGCCGGCAACGGCAGCCAGCGCGGCGCCGATGACGAAGGTCAGGGCAATGACGGCATTGGTGTTGATCCCCAGCAGGTTGGTCATCTTCAGATCCTCGGCGCAGGCGCGACAGGCGCGGCCCATGCGTGAGCGGGAGATGAACAGGGTGAGCAGGGTCATGGTGATCAGGGTGACTACAAAGATAATCATCTGCATGTAGGACAGGGTGGCGTGGAATCCGTCCTGCGGGCCGATATCAATGCCACCGCTGATCATGGTCGGCATGGCAATGTCGCGCGAGCCCTGGGCGATACGCACCAGATTCTGCAGGAAGATCGACATGCCGATAGCGGAAATCAGCGGAATCAGGCGGTTGCCGCCGCGCAATGGGCGGTAGGCGACGCGCTCGATGCTGTAGCCGTAGGCGCTGGTCACCATCATGCTGATGGCAAACGCAGCGACAATCATGACCGGCACCGACTCGATACCGAACATGGCCAGCGCGGCGATGACGATAAAGGCGATATAGCTGCCGATCATGTACACCTCGCCATGGGCGAAGTTGATCATGCCGATGATGCCGTAGACCATGGTGTAGCCGATGGCGATCAGGGCGTAGGTGCTGCCGACGGTCAGACCGTTGAGCAGCTGTTGGATAAGGTAGTAAAGGGACTCTGGCATGGCCATGACACCGAAAGGGCAAGGGAAACAGTGCAGGTCCGCACAGCTGTGTGTTCGACAATAAAAAGCGGGCCTGCCAACGTATGGTTGAACAGGCCCGTTGCGGGTCGATTACTCGGTCAGTGCGGTCTTGCTGGCGTCAGCGTGCCACTGATAGACGACGAAGTTGAAGTTCTTCAGGTCGCCCTTTTCATCGAAGCTGAGAGTGCCGGTGGGGGTTTCGAAGCTGTTGCTGCGCAGTGCTTCGGCGACGGCTTCGGTGTCGGTGCTGTCGGCGATCTTGATGCCGTCGGCAATGACCTGAACGGCGGCATAGGCCGGGAATACGAACGGACCTGACGGGTCCTCGTTCTTGGCCTTGAACGCCTCGACCAGATGGGCGTTCTTGGGATCCTGGTCAAAGGCTTTGGGCAGGGTAACCAGCAGGCCTTCGGAGGATTCGCCGGCGATAGCGGAGATGTCGGTGTTGCCAACCCCTTCCGGACCCATGAAGCGAACATCCAGGCCCTGCTCGCCAGCCTGACGCAGGATCAGGCCCAGTTCGGGGTGGTAGCCGCCGTAGTAGACGAAATCGACACCGGCCTGGCGCAACTTGGCGATCAGCGCAGAGAAGTCCTTGTCGCCAGCGGTAATACCTTCAAAGACCGGCACCTCAACATCGTTGGCTAGCAGCACGTCCCGTACGGCGGTGGCGATACCTTCACCATACTGCTGCTTGTCGTGGATGACGGCGACTTTCTGCGGCTTGATCTGCTCGACGATAAAGTTGCCGGCGGTCGGGCCCTGCAGGCTGTCCAGACCGATGGTACGGAACACCATCTGGTAGCCGCGGTCGGTGATGTCCGGGCTGGTAGATGCCGCGGTGATCATCAGGATGCCTTCTTCCTCGTAGATGTCGGAAGCGGGCTGGGTAGAGCTGGAGCAGAGGTGGCCGACAACAAAGCTGATACCCTCGTTGACAATCCGGTTGGCGACCGCAACGGCCTGTTTGGGATCGCACGCATCGTCAAATACCACACCTTCCAGCTGGGCACCGTTGACGCCGCCTGCCTGGTTGATCTGCTCAATGGCCATTTTGGCGCCGATGAACTGCATGTCGCCGTACTGGGCGACGGGGCCGGTAACCGGACCGGCCAGGGCGATCTTGATGGTGTCCGCTGCGACTGCACAGGTGCTGGCGCCAGCCAGCGCCGCGGCGGCGATCATCCGGGAAAGTGCTTTCTTGTGTGCCATTTTCATGTCATCTGCTCACTTGTGTTGTTATGCCGAAAAGGGGTGTTACGCCAGTGATGTCGTGCTGCCGGAACATCGGTTCGGAACTGTACCGGCGCAGTTTAGCAATCGTCCTGCAGGCAATGGAATCTGGGGTGTGCAAAAAATAAACCGATGTCCGCAAACTGAAATATTCTGTCTGTATGGCGACATCTCCGCTCTTAGAATAGTCATTTTTGGCGTATTTGCCCCATCAGGGCGGGCAGCAGACTTGCGTTCACGTCCCAGCTCATTAGTATTCAGCGGCTGAAACCATAGGGAGCGCGAGCAATTATGACGGTATCGGATGAGGCCTACGCGGCCATTCTCGGCGCGACAGCGCAGATCGAGTGGAAAGTGCTGGAGCCGCATTTTGCCCGTGGCGACCTGCTTGCGGTTGATGCGGCACTGGATCTGGTTCAGGTCGCGGCGGCGATGATGGAAGACAACAGCGAAGCCATCAAGGGCTGGATGGATGCCGGACAGCTGCAGGTTGCGACCGACAGCTGCGCCGCTGATTGGGCCGAACGCAACCCGGATACGCTTTGGGCCGTGGTGATCCGGCCCTGGGTGCTGGTGCAGGAGCGGACTGGCTGAGCGTTGGACGCTGCGGCCACGACATGTCGTGGCCCTGTGTCAATGGCGCGTTGGCACAGGTACAGGCGCCGACCACACCGAGAGGCAGGGACGCGACATGTCGCGTCCGAGCGGCCCCGATCTTACCGCCTAACCCAATCTTGCCCGCAACCAGCCGCTGAGGGCATCGACCAGCAGCACCATCGCCAGCATGGCGATGATGACACTGGATGCCTTGGACTGCTGGAACAGACTGAGGGTGACGTGCAGCATCTGGCCCAGACCGCCGGCACCGACAAAGCCAAGCACAGCCGCCATGCGGATGTTGTTTTCCCAGCGATACAACGTATAGGACAGCCACTGCGGCAACACGCCCGGCAGCGTTCCATAGAGGAAGGCAACAATGCGTCCGGCTCCCGCCTCGCGCAGCGCGGTCGCAGGCGCGGTCGGGGTGTTCTCCAGCGCCTCGGCAAACAGGCGGCCCAGCACGCCGGTGGTGTGCAGCGCCAGTGCCAGGGTGCCGGCAAAGGGGCCGAGCCCGGCGGCCAGCACCATCAAGGCTGCCCAGACCAGCTCCGGTACCGAGCGTAGCGCATTGAGCAACAGGCGACAGAGGCTGCGCGCAAGAGTGCCCATTCGCCCGGCCGCCAGCAGACTCAGGGCGGCGCCGAACAGTGCAGCCAGCAGCGTCCCGATCGCCGAGATGGCCAGTGTCTCCAATGCGCCTTGCCAAAGCTTGGCCAGCCAGGCCGGGCTGGTGTTGGGTGGGAAGAACGCCGCCACATAGCGGGCCATCTGCTCGCGACCATCCGCGGTAACCAGAGAACTGAAATCCAGTTGCAGCCAGATAAATGACGCGGCGACCGCGGCGCAAAGGAGCGTCAGGGTCAGTGCGTTGAGCAGCGTACGCTTCATGCCAGCCTCCGGCGCAGGTAAAGGCTGATCTGGTCTGCAACCAGCACCAGCAGCAGGAAGGTCAGCAGGATGCTCACCACCTCGCCACCGGCAAACATGCGAATCGACAGGTCAATCATCTGGCCCAGTCCGCCGGCACCGACAAAACCCATTACCACCGAGGCCCGCACTGCACACTCCCAGCGGTAAAGGCTATAGGATGTCAGCTCCTGTGCTGCATTGGGCAGCAGACCATAAAAGAAGGCGGCGATGCGCGAGCTGCCGCTCTGCAGCAGTGCCCGAGCGGGGGCCTGATCCACCGACTCGAGTATCTCGGCGTAGACCTTGCCGAGCATGCCGCTGTAGGTAATGGCAATGGCCAGTACGCCGGCGGTTGGGCCCAGGCCTACGGCCCGCACGAACAGCAATGCCCAAACGATCTCGGGAATGCTGCGCAGTACGATCAGCAGCATCCGCACCGGGTAGCGCAGCAGCCGGCCGAGCCAGTGCGCTCGCCCGCTCAGCAGGGTGGAAACCGACAGCGCCCGGGTGGCTGCCAGAGCCGCGGGGATTGCCAGAATCAGTGCCAGTGCCATGCCGGCTGTGGCCATGGCGAGGGTTTCCAGCGTCGCTCGAGCCAGCAAATGCAGAAATTCGGCGTCGCTGGCCGGTGGCCAGAAGCCGCTCAGGAAGCGGCCCATGGTGTTCAGGTTGTCACCGCTGAACAGATGCTGGGGACGAAACTCGGTCAGTTGCAGGCCCGGCCACAGGAGTAGAAGCAGTATCGCGGTCAGCAGGGCGCGGGGCAGGGCGGCCGGGTCGCGCTCGCACCAGTGGGTTGAAGACCTGTTCACAGACAACGGACCGGCCGGGCAATTGCCGGATTGGCAGGCTCGGACTGGCGGGCGGTCAGGCTGTCGTTGGCATACAGCGCCGTCAGGTCCTGCTCGCTGACCTCGCCTGCCGGCTTGTCAAACAGGACTCGGCCTGCGCGCAACCCGAGAATCCGCGGGAAGTGCTTGAGCGCGAGATCGACCGCATGCAGGCTGGCCACCAGCGGCAGCTGTCGTTCACGGGCTACCTCGCCCAGCAGACTCAGGGTGTGGTCGGCCAGTACCGGATCCATCGCCGAAACCGGCTCGTCGGCCAGCAGCAGGTCCGGACGCTGGTACAGCGTGCGGGCAATCCCCACCCGCTGCTGCTGCCCACCTGATAGCTGGTCGCACCGGTCAAACAGGCGGTCGCCGAGATCCAGCCGAGCCAGCTCCTGTCGAGCACCCGGGATATCCAGCGGGTAGCACAACGAAATCAGTGCACGGGCGAGTGACCACTGGCTCAGGCGGCCGGCGAGCACCGCAGTGACGACGCGCTGGCGCGGCGGCAAAGGCGGGCTCTGGTGGATCAGACCGATACGGCTGCGCAGTCGACGCAGGTCGCCGGAACCCAGCCGGGCAGGCTGGCGGTCCAGCAGACTCAGTTCGCCACTGCTGGGCAACAGGCTGGTCGCCAACAGGCGCAGCAAGGTCGTCTTGCCCGCGCCGGAGGGTCCGATGATGGCAACCTGCTCACCCGGGTTCAGGGTCAGGTCAATGCCGTGCAGTGCGGTCTGGCCGTTGGGGTGAACATAGTCCACCCCGGACAGCCGGATACTCACTCCAGCAGACCCGCGGAGCGGGCGGCCTCTTCAATGCCGATGTAGTTTTCGGCGCTGGCCGGCACAAAGCGCGAGGCTCGTTGCAGGTCAAGGATCGCCTTATGCGCCGGGTTGGCCGGGTCCAGCGCCAGGAAGGCCGCACGGATGCGCTCGACCAGTTCAGGCTCCAGGTCGCCACGCACGGTCCAGTTGTAGTCGTAGTAGGTTGGCGTTGTGGTGTAGACGCGCACCTTGCTGGTGTCGACCTTGTTCTCTTCCAGCAGCTTTTCCCAGACCGAGGAGTTCAGCACACCGGCGTCGACCTTGCCGGATTCGACCCAGGCGACAGTGGCGTCATGGGCGCCGGAGAAACCGACACGGCTGAAAAAGGTGTCAGGATCGATGCCGTCCTGCTGCAGGAAGTAGCGGGGCATCAGGTGCCCGGAGGTCGAGGACACCGAGCCGAAGGCGAAGCTCTTGCCCTTGAGGTCAGCGTGGCTGTTTACCTGTGGGTCGGCGGTGATGAAGGTGCTGGTAAACACTTCATCCTGCTCGCGCTGAACCAGCGGGATGGCGTTGCCGGTGCGCAGCTTGGCCTGAACGAAGGTAAAACCTCCCAGCCACGCCATATCCAGACGCTTGGCACCAAGCGCTTCAACCACGCCGGCATAATCGGAGACCGGCTGGAATACGACTGGAATACCCAGCTGTTCCTGCAGGTATTGACCGAGAGGTTCGAACTTGCGCAGCAGCTCGGTGGGCGCCTCATCCGGGATGGCGGAGACACGAAGCTCAGTTGTTTCAGCACTGACAGTGGTAGAGAACAGGGTAGCGACGGACAGGCAAAGGCCTGCCAACAGCGCGGCGGGGCGACGACGTGGGAACATGTTTTTCTCCGGTTCAATAGCGGATTACTCGTACCGAGCGATGTTGGCCCGGTACGGCGTGTGCGAAGTGTAGTGAAAAAATGCAGCGAGGCGAAGTGCTGCCGTGCTGTGCTCCCATTCTGTCTGGCATCCATTACACTGCTGGCTTTTTGTGGAGGCACTCCATGCGCTGGCCCGTCGCTGCCAACCTATCCCTGCTGTTTGCCGATCTGCCCTTGCCCGAGAGGGCCGAAGCTGCCCGTGATGCAGGTTTTTCCGGTGTCGAGATCCAGTTCCCCTATGTGCTGGAAGCCGCAGCGCTCAGAACCGAGCTGGAGCGCCTGGCGCTGCCGCTGGTACTGATCAACCTGCCGGCGGGTGATCTGATGGAAGGCGGCGCGGGGCTCGCGGCAGTACCTGAGCATCGGCCGGCCTTCGCTCGGGCGCTGGAGCAGGCGCTGCGTTATGCCGAAGTAGTCAGACCCGAGCGTGTCAATGTGCTGCCCGGGCGGCTGGTTGAAGGCGTTGAGCGGGAAGCTGCCCTGGCGTGCCTGGCGGACAATCTGCGGCTGGCGGCCGACGCCTTCGCCGGTCTGGGCATTGGTGTTTGTTGTGAGGCAATCAATCGGTTCGATATGCCCGGTTTTCTGATTGCCGGCTCAGCGGAGCTGGTCGACCTGATGGACCGCGTGGCACATGCCAATGTGGCCGCCCAGCTGGATCTGTATCACCTGGTGCGCATGGGCGAGAGCCTGCCTGTTGCGATAGGCCGCATGGCTGGTCGTATCGGCCACGTTCAGTTTGCCGACGCGCCGGGGCGCGGCGCCCCCGGCACGGGGGACATTGATTTTGCCGAGGCGATGCAGGCGCTGGCATTGGCAGGCTACCGTGGCTGGCTGGCGGCCGAATACCGCCCAGACCCGGCTGATGCCCTGCGCTGGCTGGACAACTGGCGTTCGGCCGGCTGGGTTGGCTGATCAGACACCGGGGCCGCAGCGAACCTCACGCGCTCTTGTCAGCAGGTTGCCGCGATCATCATATAACCAGCCGGCCGGTCGCCAGCCGCGTCGGGCCAGTTCAAGGCGATAATGGCGGCCTGGGGCGAAGTCATGACTGATGGCCATGATGCAGGTGCGCCGGCCGCTGCTCATTACTCCTTGCACCGCGCCTGCGGAAGGCGTCTCGAAGTCATAGCGTACCTGCAGCTCGTGCGGCCCTGTGCTGAGATCGTCGAAGCGCAGGCTGTGCTGCGGCTCGCCATCCAGTCGGTAGGCCTGGGCCAGGCTGCCCACGTCAGGGTCAAGGGTGATGCGGGCTCTGTCTTGTGCCAGTGGCGGCAGGGGCGCTGAGGCGCAGCCGATGAGCAGCAGTGCGCAAGGAAGTACACGGATCGTCTTCATGGGCCTGTTGCAGTCAGTGGTTGAGGAAACAGCAGGTCATTCATACGCAGGGCCTTTTCGACATCCAGTCCAATGATCAGGACGCCAATGACGCTGTTCGTCAGCGGGTCACGTATGCCGGTACTGAGGTGAACCTGAAAGCGCCGGGTGGACTGGTCATAGTCGAGCGTACTCATGTACGACTGGTCTGAAAAGAATGGCTCGACGAACTTGGTTTCGTCGCCCTGCCAGTAATCGGTCGTCAGGTCGCTGATCGCCACGTTGAGGCCGTGCTGGTCGGTCACGATCAGCTCGCTGATGGCTCCGTTCTGGCCTGACCGGATGTTCCGTAGCCAGTCCGATAGCACCGTGTTCAGCACGCTGGTCGTCAGCGGGCGCTGATCTGCGGGCAGGTGCTGCTCCGCCAGCCATTGCCTGTCCAGCTGTTCGATTGCCTGGATTGATAGCCCTTGGTGCCTGCGGTTCTGTTCCCGCACTGCAGAGATTAATGCAGAGTCCTGCCGCCATTGCGCAAACAGGTTTTCGTAAAGGCTTTGCAGGCGCTGGCGCTCCCCCGCAGTCAGCACGCCGAATTCCGGCAGGCAGCCGAATACCCGATCATTGAATTGTTCTATGAAGCCAGGATGGGCATCGACATAGCGATTGGAGAAGTAGACGCCGAGGGTCGTGTATTGCTGAAAGTGGGCGTAGGACGGGCGCAGCGTTGTGGGCGCCCGGGTCAGTTCGATTCGCAGGGTCTGCTGATCAGCAAGAAAGGCATCAATACGGCCGCGCTGCAGCAATTGCAGCAGTTGCCCGGTGTTGCTCACCAGCGGGTCAACGCGATAACCATGCTGCTGCAGCCACTCCACCTCGTTGCTCCCGCGGATACCGGCGATCCTCAGGCTTGATGCCTTGCCTATGCTCGGCGGGCGGGTAGGGCTGTTGCTGAACCAGTACCATTTTTCCAGTGCCAGTGGTGCAGACAGGACCGCAAAATTGCTGGCGCGGTTCATTCTGGTCGCCGAGAAGAAGCCGTCGGCCTTGCCGGCACTGACCTCCTGGATGGCGCGTTCCCACGGCAGGACCCGGATGTCGTACTCGACCTGCATGCTGTCGAATATGCATTCCAGAGCTCGGACAGAGCTGCCGGTCAGACGGTCTCCTTCGCGCACCTGGTAGGGGGGGAAGATATCAGTGTTCAGGCGAATGCTTCCAGCCTGTGCAGTGCAGGCCAGCATAAGCAGCAGTGACAGCATCAATACACGCGACATCGTCGAAGGTCCCTGTCGAGTTTCAAGGCAACTATAGGTTAAATCGGCGGACTTATCGGCGGTCTGACATATTTCGATAAACCCGGTTGCTGCTGCCTGATCAAGCAGACCGATAGCGCTGGTCGAACGTTGCCGCCCGGCGCATCCTATTCAGACAACTTATTATCAGCAAGTCTGCGCATAAGCGATGTAGTGCATTTTACGAGGAGACACGGCATGCAGGACCTTCAGGGCAAGGTAGCGGTAATCACGGGTGGTGGTAGCGGTCTCGGCCGCGAGCTGGCGCTGTGCTGCGCGGCACGCGGCATGAAGCTGGTGCTCGGCGATGTGGATGAGCGCGGCATGCAGGAAACCGTGCGCCTGGTTGAGGAAGCGGCGCCGGGTACCGAATCCGCCACCATGCGGCTGGATGTCTCCAAGCTGGAACAGGTGCAGGCGCTGGCCGATCTGTGCAAGTCGCGCTTTGGTGGCGCTCACCTGCTGTTCAATAACGCTGGCGTCAGCGTCGGTGGCGCCGCCTGGGAAAACACCCCGGACGACTGGGAGTGGGTGATGGGTGTGAACGTCTATGGCGTGATCTGGGGCGTCAAGGTGTTCACCCCGATCATGCTGGAGCAGGGCGAGGGTCACATCGTCAATACCGCCTCTGCTGCAGGCTGGCTCAATGGCCCCAACATGGCGGTCTACAACGTCAGCAAGCACTCGGTGGTAGCGCTTTCCGAAACCCTGGCGCTGGATCTGCAGGACATTGGCGCCAATGTTGGCGTGACCTGCCTGTGCCCGGCGTTTTTCCCCACCGGTATTTCCGACTCTCAGCGTAACCGTCCGGCGGACAAGGCTGATACCGTTGCCCTCAGTGAAACGGCACTCAAGCGTGCCGAGATGACCAAGGCTGCGGTTGCCAAAGGCAGGATTCAGGCGTCTGACGTAGCTGAAATGACCGTCAAGGCGGTGGAGGCCAACCAGTTCTATGTCTTCCCGCACCGCAAGATCAAGCAACTGATCGCTCTGCGCGCTCAGGCGGCTGACAACGAGCAGACGGTATTCGACTCGCTGAATCCGTAAAGCTGTGATGCATCAGGTCCAGGTCATGCGGCAAGCCTGGACATGGTGCACCTGCGGACGCGACATGTCGCGTCCCTACGCTGGCGGGAGCTCGGCGTCATACAACAGCGTCAGGGCAGGCGGTTTCCGGGAAGGTCGAGCGCCCGCTCGACCAGCAGGCAGGAATGCAGCGCTATGGCCGAGTTGGAACTCGGCCGTCCCGGAGCTCAGCCAGCCAGCGCCAGTTTTTGTTTTTCGGCGCCGGCCGTATCGCCCAGCACAAATCCTGCAACCGCCGGGCGCGTGTCCTGCAGCGCTGTCTTGTGCTCCAGCTCCAGAAAGTGCCCGGTATGCGCAATGCTGACAAAACGCGCATCGCTCGCCAACTCGCCGAAACAGCGTGCGTCTTCTGCGCTGGTGTACTTGTCCCATGCGCCATTGATAAACAGCAGCGGTATATCGATGTTACGCACACAGCTCATGTATTGCCCGGCATCCAGCTCCAGCACCTGACGCACGTGAAACAGCATCTGGCTGTACTCGTGTTCCTCCAGGCTGCTGACATGGCGGAAGTTGCAGCGCTTGTATAGCGGCGGCAGGTACTCGCCGATCGTGTCGTTGATCAGCATGGCGACGGCCTGGCGGTCGCAGGCTGCCAGGTGCATCCTGCCGCGGCTCAGATAGTCCTGCATGTGCGGGTTGAGTATTGGCGAGAAGGATGTGACGACGGCCCGCCGAATACGCGCCGGCCGCTGCGCCAGTGCCAGCATGGTCGCCACGCCTCCCCACGAGAACGACATCACCTGGTCGGCCCGGAAGTGCTCGATCAGGTCCAGCAGAATCAGTGCTTCATCTTCCTTGCCTATCAACGGCAGCGACGGATTGTGCGGGCGTGAGTGACCGCTGTAGGGCTGGTCGAATAACACGACGTTGCACAGCGGCTGCAGATAGCGCAGCGTCTGGCCGAAGGCGGCGCTGGTCGCCAGCGAGCCGTTGACCAGAATGATGGTCGTGTCGCTGGCCGGGTTGGGGTAAAACCAGGTGTGCACCTGCAAATCACGGTGCACGCGAACAACAGCTTTCTCAGCGTACATGGGCACCTCGATATCAGTGGGCTTGCCGACGCGGGGCGGCGACCGGAGTGCTCACAGCTAACCCCAGCCAGATGACAGGGGCGTTGCATCGCCCCTGCCTTTTGTCTGTCTTCATCTATATGTCATGGAGAGCACTAGTCACCGCGGCGCGGCAAATGCCTCACGGACACGACATGTCGTGTCCCTACGACGGAGATCGGCTTACCTCCCATCCGCAGGATGAGATATGTCGCGCGCGTACTCGCATTCACTCCGCGCATAACCACTGCACGGACACGACCTGTGATGTCCTTCCGCATGACCAGATGCAACCGCCGCCGCGGTGCGCACCGCGTCCTCGCAAACACCCCATCCGTAGGGACGCGACATGTCGCGTCCGCCAGGGCATGCGCAGACCGACGAACGGCCATGGATTGGCTGAAATACGGTTAAAGATCGGGGGCGTTCGAACGATATAGGTAACAGCTTTGATGCAGTTGTGGCGCTGGGTTTTTGACAGCTCCCTGTCGAACAGCGCAGAGGTGGCCCAGGCCATTGATGGCAAAGCAGAAAAAAAGATTGCAAAAAAGCCTAAAGGTCGCTTGAAAAGCGCCGATACAGTAATCGAATGCGAACTCAATGGGTGCCTGGGCAAAGCCGGCCCGCGGGTCGCAAGCTCAGGCAATCATCACTAGGTCGAGGTACTTATCATGGCTCTTACAGTCAACACGAACGTAGCTTCCCTGAACGCCCAGCGTAACCTGGGTTCTTCCTCCAGCAGTCTGGCTACTTCCCTGGAGCGTCTGTCCTCCGGTTCGCGCATCAACAGCGCCAAAGACGACGCCGCAGGTCTGCAAATCTCCAACCGTCTGACCAGCCAGATCAACGGTCTGAACGTTGCCGTCAAGAACGCCAACGATGGTATCTCCCTGGCGCAGACCGCTGAAGGCGCCCTGCAGGAGTCCACCAACATTCTGCAGCGTATGCGTGATCTGGCCCTGCAGTCCGCCAACGGCGGTAACGGCGATGCAGAACGCAAGGCTCTGAACGACGAAGTCGTGCAACTGAAAAACGAGCTGGATCGTATCTCCACCACTACCAAGTTCGGCAGCAAGTCGCTGTTCGACGGTGGTTTTGCCGAAAACATCCAGGTTGGCGCGCAAGCCAACGAAACCATCAGCGTCAAGATCGGCAGCTTCCGTACCACTGATCTGGGTACCACTGCCAGCCGTGATGCGACCAGCGCTTCCTTGACTGCTACCGCGGCTCCAACAAACTTGACAGTTGGGGGGCAAACGCCTGGCACGGCTTCTGTCGCTCGAGGCACGGAAACCAATGTGACCGCTGTTGCTGGTGACTTAGTTATCGGCTCGCTCACTGTAACTCTTGCCGGTGGTGAAGATGCGGCAGGCGTTGTTAGCAAGATCAACGCGGCTGCGGAAGCTGCTGGTGGAACAGCTGGAGCAGTCCAAGCTTCTGTAGGCACTGGTGTCGACGCTGGGAAAGTTATTCTGACAGAAAAAGCGATTGATGGAGCGTTTTCTGGTAACGCCATAACTATTGCTGATAGTGCTCAATCTGTAGCGGTTTTTGGGGCAAATGCAGATATTGAAAGCTCCACAGGGACCGCGCCAACTGCTGCTACGGACAATCAATTTAATCTGTCTGTTGGCTACACTGATTCAAGTGGGGCGACTCAAACCGCTGCCGCTGGTATAACAATTGATGCTGGTAATTACACTACTGTTGAGTCACTTGCTGATAATATTAATCAACAGATAGCTAATGATCCCAGTTTGTCTGGGAAGGTTCGTGCAACGGTTGATGAAGGTAAGCTGCAATTTGTAACCACTGAGAAGGGTTCCGGAGCTAGTATTACCTTGACTGAGGTGGCTGGTAATACAGGGTTGAGTGAGCTGGGTTTTACAACTGGCGCAACTAAAACAGGTGCAGCTGAAGGTGCAAATGCTTCAGCTTCAGTCGAGAAAATCGATATCACCACTGTTGACGGCGCTCAGGCTGCGATTGCAACCATCGACGCTGCGCTGCAGGAAGTGGACGTGACCCGTGCCTCCCTCGGTGCGATTCAGAACCGCTTCGATTCGACCATCAGCAACCTGCAGAACGTTTCCGAGAATGCTGCCGCCGCCCGCGGTCGTATCCAGGACACCGACTACGCTGCTGAAACTGCAAACCTGACCAAGAACCAGATCCTGCAGCAGGCAGGTACTGCGATCCTGGCCCAGGCCAACCAGCTGCCTCAGGCGGTTCTGAGCCTCTTGGGCTAAGAAACGATCAGGGGTAATATGCGGGGGGAGGGCATTGGCCTTCTTCCCGCTTTGTCCGTTGCGAGGTATGCACCATGGATATGGGTGTTATCAAACCGTTTGAAGTGACCCGTCCTGCCAACAGCGCAGCTGCGGTGGAAGCGGGTGCTGGCGCGAGCCAGGTCAAGCAGATGGATACTGCACAGAATCGTTCCTCCTCATCCGAGCCAGTGGCTATCCAGACCCGTTCCGCGGTCGGCCAGTCACCCGAAGCCGAGCGCGAGAAATTGCAGGCGGCGGTGTCGGATATACAGGGTTTTGTCCAGTCGGTTCGCCGAGACATCAATTTCAACCTTGATGAAGACAGCGGCCGGGTGGTGATTAATGTTACCGAGGCAACCAGTGGCGACGTGATTCGCCAGATTCCCTCGGAAGAAGCGTTGCGCCTGGCCGAGAACCTCTCGGAAATCCGCAGCGTGCTGTTCGAAGCAGAGGCCTGACTCTGCTTGCCGGTTTCGCTGGCACGCAACTTGCCTGATAGACCGGAACCTTCTTTTCGGCAAGCGAACCGTCAGAAAACGGTCGCGAGGTAAGGATTATGGCTATCACCGGTATTGGCTCCGGCCTGGATATCAGCAATATTGTCAGCGCGCTGGTTAACGCCGAGGGCGCGCCCAAGACGGCTCAGCTGAATCGTCTCGAGAAAGCGACGACGGAAAAGTTCACTGCACTTGGGTCTTTCCGCGGTGCTCTGTCTACCTTTCAGGACACCCTCAAGAACCTCAGCTCGCCAGACACCTACGAAAAGCGTACGGCAACCAGCGGCGACAGCAGCCTGTTTTCCGTCAAGGCGGACTCCAAGGCGGGTGCCGGGAACTACAGCGTGCAGGTGTTCAACCTGGCGCAGACCAGCAAGGTTGCGCTCAGGGGGGTTGATGATCCGGCAGCAGAAATCGGCACCGGAACCATGACCATCGCTGCCGGAGACAAGTCTTTCAGTATCGACGTCAGCGAGAACAACAACAGCCTGACCGGTATCCGCGATGCGATCAATGCGGCGGGCAAGGATAGTGGTATCAGCGCCACCATCGTGACCGATCCCAGCGGTACGGGCGGCTCGCGCCTGGTGCTCAGTTCGTCTGCCTCGGGTACCGGTAACGACGTCAGCGTGACTGTCAGCACCGATGCCGGGGATACCGGTGACCTGAGTGTCTTGGCATTTACACCCCCTGCAACCACTGACTTTGAGCCGGTCGAGCCCGCGGATCCCCGCGAGCCCAAGGTGATTTCCTATGCCCGCGACGCCAGCATAGCCATTGATGGCATCACTATATCGAGTGATACCAACACCATTGATGACGCAATCGAAGGCGTCACGATCACACTGAATAAGGCCCAGGCCCAGGAAGAACTGGACGCTGCGAACACAGTGAGCCTCGCTGTTGGCGCGGACAAGGCTGGTGTCAAAAAATCGTTACAGTCCTTCGTTGATGCCTACAACAAGATGATGTCGACGACCAACTCACTGACGTCGGTTACCGAAGTGGGCGGGGATGAAAGTCAGCCACTGGCGGCAGCGCTGGTCGGTGATGCGTCGGTGCGCTCGGTGCTCTCCGGTCTGCGCAGCGAAATGGCGAGCGCTGGTGAGGGCAGTATCCGGATTCTGGCGGATCTGGGGATTCGTACGGAGCGTGACGGGTCGCTGAGTATTGATACAGAGAAGCTGGATGCCGCTCTGGAAGACAACTTTGCGGCGATCGGTAATTTCCTTGCCGGTGATGATGGCCTGATGATGCGGCTCAACAACAAGATTGATCCGTATGCAAAAGATGGCGGGATCATCGATACCCGCAACAACTCGCTGCAGAACACCCTGTCGGACATCGATGATCAGCGCGAGCGGCTCAATACCCGGCTTGCGAGCCTGGAGTCGCGTCTGCTGGCGCAGTTCAACGCAATGGACACCCTGGTGGCGAATTTGTCGAACACCAGTACCTATCTAGCAGGCCAGCTGGCTAACCTGCCTGGCGTCGTAAGGGAGAAACAGTAAGCATGGCCAATCCGATTGATACCTATAAACAGGTCAAGGTTTCCCAAGAGGTATCGCAGTATCGCGCGGTGCAGTTGTTGCTGGCCGGCGCCATCGAGCGCCTCAAGCTCGCACGTCATGCCCAGTCGATCGGCAATCCGGAGCGCCGCGGTGTTGCGGTCAGCAGCACGCTCAGCATCATCGGTGCGCTGCAGGCCTCGCTGGACAAGGATATGGGCGGCGAAATCGCCGAAAACCTGGATGCGCTGTATGACTACATGACCCGCAAGCTGGCGGGTGTGGCGCTGGATGACACGCCGCGCTCACTGGATGAAGTAATCCAACTTTTGGGTGAAATCAAGGAAGCCTGGGATGCCATCGAGCCGGCGTGATTGACAGCGTTAAAGGCGATCTGTGGGTAACAGACCGGCTCTGGTGGGCCGGTTTTTTTATGTAAAAGGTGCTTCAGCTTTCTGCCTGCTAGCCGATACAGGGTCATGTGCCACAGCAACGCAGGATTTTGCAGATGAACGCCTACGCAGCAATGAAGCAGTACCAGACCGTCAACGTCAACGCGCAGGTCAGCGAAGCTGATCCGCACCGCTTGATTCAGATGCTGATGGAAGGTGGGCTGCAGCGTATTGCCCAGGCCAAGGGCGCCATGCAGCACGGTAACGTTGCGCTCAAGGGCGAGCGGATCGGCAAGGCGCTGGGGATTATCGGCGGATTGCGCGATGCGCTTAACGCTGAAAAGGGCGGAGAACTGGCGCTGAACCTGGATCGACTTTATGCTTTCATGCAGGATCGCCTGACTCAGGCCAATCTGAAGAACGACGTATCTATGCTGGATGAGGTGGCCGACCTGCTTCGTGAGGTCAAGGCCGGCTGGGACGGCATCCGCCAATCGTGAGGACTCAAGCATGGCCAATGCCGTGGAAAAACTGCAGGAAACCCACGCGTCGCTGATTGCCGCTGTTCAGGCGGGCGATTGGCAGCAGGTTGGCGAGCTGGACAAGGCCTGCCGCGAGCAGGTGCGTGTCGCCATGGAGGATCCTGCGCGTGATGATCTGCAGGTTGCTTCCACGCTTGAGGAGTTGAGTGAAACCTACCGCGAGGTCGTGGCGCTGTGTCAGGCCGTCCAGGGCAAGATTGCCGAAGAGTTGCAGGGGTTGCAACGCGGGCGGCAGGGCGCGAAGGTGTATCAGATGTTCCGCTAGTCGGACTAGGGGCTGGCTGTTTTCCGAAGTCGCTTATGCAGCAACGGAAGGTGCAGGCATGTTGCTGTCTGATGACTTGCCTGACGATCGGCGGACAGTGGAGCCGCCAACTCTGGCTCATAACATTTGACTGTGATTTTCGTGCCGACAAAGGCGCGCCAACTATTTGACTCGATAGTCGTTTCTGACTACAGTAACCGTCCATAACAGAGTGTGGCGCAGCGCCATCATGGTGTTGCGAGCCGCTCCCGCCTGCTAACAGGAATAGCGCCCCGTCTATGCTGCCAAACAGTCATATCCTGCTGATTGATGATTCTGCTCAGAGTCGTCACGATCTGAGTGTCATTCTGGAGTTTCTCGGGGAAGATGCGATCATTGCCGACAGCGCCGGTTGGTTGCAGGTTGTGACCGAGCAGGTCGAGTCTGCGCACGAAATCAAGTGCGTGATTCTCGGTCGCTGCGAGCTGGAACAGGGCTTGCCCGCGTTGTTGGGGCAGCTCGACAAGTGGGATGAGAATCTGCCGGTTATTCTGCTCGACCCGACCCAGTCGAGCAGTTGGCCTGATCATCTCAAGCAGCGTCTGCTGGCGGTCATGGAACCGCCGCTCAGTTACAACCATCTGCTCGATGCCCTGCACCGCGCGCAGGTCTATCGTGAGGTGTTTGAGGAAAACGCCAACCGCCAGCGCCAGCGCGAACCCAACCTGTTTCGCAGCCTGGTAGGTACCAGCCGTTCAATTCAGTCTGTGCGTCAGATGATGCAGCAGGTGGCTGACACCGAGGCCACCGTACTGATTCTGGGTGAATCGGGGACGGGCAAGGAAGTGGTCGCCCGTAACCTGCATTACCATTCGCGCCGTAAGGACGCGCCGTTCGTGCCTGTCAACTGCGGAGCCATTCCGGCCGAGCTGCTGGAAAGTGAACTGTTCGGACACGAGAAGGGCGCCTTCACCGGCGCCATTACCAGCCGGGCTGGGCGTTTCGAGCTGGCCCAGGGCGGAACCCTGTTTCTTGACGAGATAGGCGACATGCCGCTGCCGATGCAGGTAAAGCTGCTGCGGGTGCTGCAGGAGCGCACCTTCGAGCGTGTGGGCAGCAACAAGGTGCAAAGCGCCGACGTGCGGGTGATTGCCGCGACGCACAAGAATCTTGAGCAGATGATCGAAGAGGGTACCTTCCGTGAGGACCTCTATTACCGCCTTAACGTGTTCCCCATCGATATGCCCGCCATGCGCGAGCGTATCGAAGACTTGCCGCTGCTGCTGAACGAGCTGATTACCCGCCTCGAGACCGAGAAGCGTGGCTCGATCCGGTTCAGTACCTCGGCCATCCTGTCGCTGTGTCAGCATGATTGGCCGGGTAACGTGCGGGAGCTGGCCAACCTGGTGGAACGTATGGCGATCATGCATCCCCATGGGGTGATTGGCGTGGGGGAGCTGCCGCGCAAGTTTCGCTACGTCGAGGATGATCAGGATGACCTGCGTCAGCTGCGCGAGACCGAAGACGAGCGCAGCGATGCGTTCAATGGCCTGGTCGGGCTCGACAGCCCGGCATTCCTGCCGCCCGAGGGGCTGGACCTCAAGGAATACCTGGCAGGTCTTGAGCAAACGCTGATCCAGCAGGCCCTGGACGAATGCAGCGGGGTGGTCGCCCGTGCGGCTGAACGCCTGCGCATTCGCCGTACTACGCTGGTTGAGAAGATGCGCAAGTACGGTCTCAATCGCGGCGCCGATTCGTCAGAAGACTGACGCTATCGGTGCCAATGTTTTTCAAGTTGCTGATTTTTAAGGATTTATCCATTCTGGCATAAGGCTTGCTGTGAGAACCCTGTGTGCTTCATGTATTCAGGGGATACCCCATGGCGGCCAACGTGCAACTCAGTCAAAACCCGGCAGATGATCTTGGCGATATCGTTCGCCAGGTGCTGGCCTCCGATCGGACAACAGACAGCGATCAGCTTCAGGACGCGTTCGAGCGCTTCCAGTCAATGTCTGCCCAGCTGGGCGCTTCCCATGCGCTGCTGGAGCGGCAGGTCGCTCTGCTCAAGCGTCAGCTGGCTGACAGTCAGGCACAGCGTTCCCGCGAGTTGGCAGAGAAGGCGAGACTGGCCGGGCGGCTGCAGAACGTACTCAATCTGCTGCCTGGCGGTGTGATCGTTCTGGACGGGCGTGGCGTTGTGCGTGAAGCCAATCCCGCAGCCCGTGAGCTGCTCGGTGAGCCCCTTGAAGGGCAGCTCTGGCGTGACCTGATCCAGCAACGCTTTGCTCCACGTGAGGACGATTACCACGAAGTGTCGCTGCGCAGCGGTCGCAGAGTTTCGTTGGCAACCCGGTCGTTGCAGGGGGAGCCGGGTCAGTTGATCCTCATCCAGGATCAGACCGAGACCCGCGCGCTGCAGTCTGAGCTGGCACGCAATGAACGCCTGTCCGCACTGGGGCGGATGGTGGCGTCGCTGGCGCATCAGATTCGAACCCCGCTGGCCTCGGCGTTGCTGTATGCCGAACACCTTAATGATGCCGACCTGCCGACTGAGCACCGTACCCGGTTTTCCAGCCGCCTGCACGGGCGTCTGTTGAGTATTGAACACCAGATTCGTGACATGCTGCAGTTTGCCAAGGGCGACCTGCCAATCAACGATTTGCTGCCGGTGTCCATTTTCTTCGAATGGCTGCAGAGTCAGGCTGAAAGCCTGATTGAAGCGCGCGGCGGAATCTGCCGCTGGGTCAACCTGCTGCCCCAGGATGCAATGCTTCGCTGCAATCGCGACACGCTGGTCGGCGCCGTTATCAACCTGATCGAAAATGCGCTGCAGGCGGGTATGCCAGCGCCGCGGCTGAAGGTGGTTGCCCGCTTGATGGAAGGTCAACTGAGCCTCAGTGTGGTGGATGCCGGTCAGGGCATGACGGCCGAGCAATTGGCACTGATCGGTGAGCCCTTCCATACCAGCAAGCCGCAGGGTACCGGGCTGGGCGTGACGGTTGTGAAGTCGGTGGTCAATGCGCACGGTGGGGCATTGCATTTGCACAGCAAGGCCGGTTGGGGAACCAGCGCCGAGATTCTGCTGCCGCTGCGGCTATTGCCCGCAGCCAAGGAACACCATCATGAGCAAGCCTGATATTCGTATCCTGCTGGTTGAGGATGATGCTGATCTGAGCGAGGCGCTGGCCGATACGCTGATGCTGGGTGGCTATGCCTGCCTTCAGGCGGCTGATGCCGAGTCTGCGCTCGCATTGCTTGGGCGAGAGAGCGTGAGCATGGTGGTCAGTGATGTAAACATGCCTGGCATGGACGGGCATGCGCTGCTGCGCACCCTGCGCACGCAATACCCGCATTTGCCGGTGCTGCTGATGACCGCCTACGGCACTGTGCAGCAGGCGGTCAGCGCCATGCGCGAAGGGGCGGTTGATTATCTGGTCAAGCCCTTTGCACCCAAGGCGCTGCTGGAGCTGATTGCTCAGCATGCGCAAGGACGCCTTGAGGGGGCCCCCGGTACGGGGCCGGTTGCGGTCGATCCCGCCAGTGTGCAGCTGCTGGAACTGGCTGCGCGAGTTGCTGGCAGTGACTCGACTGTACTGATTTCGGGTGAGTCCGGGACCGGTAAGGAAGTGCTGGCGCGCTACATCCATCAGCAATCTCCGCGGGCCGATCAGCCGTTTATTGCCATTAACTGCGCGGCTATTCCGGATAACATGCTGGAGGCCACCCTGTTCGGGCATGAGAAGGGCGCCTTTACCGGCGCGGTAGCGGCGCAACCGGGCAAGTTCGAGCAGGCCAATGGCGGCACTCTGCTGCTGGACGAAATTTCCGAAATGCCGCTGGCGCTGCAGGCAAAGCTGTTGCGGGTGCTGCAGGAGCGTGAGGTCGAGCGCGTGGGTGGTCGCAAGCTGATTCGGCTGGATATCCGTATCATTGCCACCACCAACCGGGACTTGCCGGCGGAGGTGGCTGCCGGGCGCTTCCGTGAGGACCTCTACTATCGCCTGGGTGTGTTTCCGCTGCAGTGGCGAGCGCTGCGCGAGCGCCCGGCGGATATTCTGCCGATTGCCGAGCGCCTGCTGAGCAAGCACGCGAGCAAGATGAATCTGCCTAGCGTCAGTTTTTCGGCGCAGGCGGTCAAGGCACTGGAGGCGCATCCCTGGCCCGGTAACGTCCGCGAGCTCGACAACGCGGTGCAGCGCGCACTGGTGCTGCAGGCGGGGGGTGTCATTCAGCCGTCGGATTTGTGTCTCGATCTGCAGGCCGGTGGTGCAACGCCGTTGCTACGCGCGGTACCGCCAGTCCCGCCGGTTGAATCGGTACAGCCGTCGTCACCGGTATTGCCCGCCGCCGACAACACCTCTGATCTGGGCAGCGGGGTGCGTCAGCGCGAATTTCAAATGATCATCAATGTACTGCGTGCCGAGCGCGGGCGCCGCAAGGAAGCCGCCGAGCGCCTGGGTATCAGTCCCCGCACCCTGCGTTACAAGCTCGCGCAGATGCGCGATGCCGGGCTGGATGTCGAAGGCAGCCTGTTCGCCGGTATCTGATCGTCAATTATCGTCCTCTCTCTGGCATCGGCTATCTGGCCGGTGCTGCCTTGCATTTGTCCATATGGTGGCGGGCTGGCCACTGTTGGCATCAAACTTGCTGAATACCCTGTAAAGCGACTGTAGCCGTCAAAAAACCGGACGGCGTGGAGGCAAGCGTGACTCAGGGTGTTGAATTCAATCGATTGATGCTGCAAATGCGCACCATGCAAATGGAGGCCATGGGCAAGCCGCAGGCGGTCAAGCCGGCCGAGCCCAGCGTCAACGGCCCGGGCTTCGATGATCTGCTCAAGCAGGCTGTTGATCGCGTCAACGAACTGCAAAAAACCACGTCTGAACTGCAAACCGGCTATGAGCGAGGTGTAGAGGGGATCGATCTGACCGAGGTGATGATTGCCTCGCAGAAATCATCGGTTGCCTTTCAGGCGATGACGCAGGTGCGTAACAAGATGATTACCGCCTACGAAGACATCATGAAAATGCCAATCTAATCTCCCATGAGCCTGACTGTCTGAGGAAATGACAATGGATTCTGCCGGCAGCAATACCCCAGCTACCCGTGATCCGCTCGGTGCCGATCGCAAGCCGCTGATGGGACTGACCTTTCTGGACAATCTGTCGCAACTGCCGATGTTGCGCCAGTTCGGTCTGCTGGTTGGTCTGGCCGCCAGTGTGGCCATCGGGTTTGCCGTGGTGCTGTGGTCGCAGGAGCCCGAGTACCGGCCGCTTTACAACAGCATGGATGGTTTCGACGCGGGTCAGGTGGTGGAAATGCTGCAGCAGAGCCGTATCGACTACAAGGTCGAGCCCAACAGCGGCGCGCTGCTGGTTCGCAGCGAGGATCTGGCCGATGCACGTCTGCGTCTGGCCAGTGCCGGCATTTCGCCGACCGACGGCAACGTAGGTTTCGAGATTCTGGATCGTGAGCAGGGTCTTGGTACCAGTCAGTTCATGGAAACCACGCGTTACCGCCGCGGCCTTGAGGGGGAGCTGGCACGCACTATCTCCAGTCTCTACAACGTCAAGGCAGCGCGCGTGCACATCGCCATTCCGCGCTCCACCGTGTTTGTTCGCGATGATCGCAAGCCCAGCGCCTCCGTGCTGCTGGAAATGTACGCCGGTCGCCGTCTGGAGCCTGCACAGGTGATGGCCATCGTCAATCTGGTGGCAACCAGTGTGCCGGAACTGGGTAAGGACGAAGTCACGGTTGTTGATCAGAACGGCAACCTGCTGTCCAATCAGAGCGAGCTGAACGAGCTGACAGTGGCCGGCCGCCAGTTTGATTACACCCGTCGCCTGGAAGAGACCTACACCCGCCGGGTACACAATATCCTCCAGCCGGTGCTGGGGACTGGACGTTACAAGGCCGAGGTGTCGGCGGATGTGGATTTCAGCGCAGTTGAGTCCACTGCGGAAATGTTCAGCCCGGATGCTGCGCTGCGCAGCGAGCAGGTGGTGACCGAGGCGCGTTCGGCCAATGCTGGCCCCCAGGGCGTACCGGGTGCGCTGTCGAACCAGCCGCCGGGAGCCACCCAGGTGCCTGAACAGGTTATTGACCCGGTAACCGGCCAGCCGGTTGTTGCCGCCGTACCGCAGGACAAGCGCGAGCAGGCGGTACGCAATTACGAGCTGGATCGGCAGATCAGCCATA
>CEUP01018796.1_pt1 | contig 23986 bp, 26 predicted proteins | sample 531371 | NCBI WGS metagenome assembly CEUP01 (sample SAMEA2622738, study PRJEB7988) | marine metagenome | biome: marine biome (ENVO:00000447); feature: marine epipelagic mixed layer (ENVO:xxxxxxxxx); material: "saline water (ENVO:00002010), including plankton (ENVO:xxxxxxxx)" | depth 150 m
AACAGCATTAGTTGCTGGTATTGCTACAGTTGATATTAATACTACCAATGAGATGAGTGATGGTACATTTGAGGCATTAGTTGATAATGTCCAATGTTTTACAACAAATGAGACGGGATGGACTGCTATAAAAGGTTCAGTAACGGGTGGATCATTAACAATACAAGCAAAGACTGCTAGCTGTACAGATACTATATCATGGATGGTCGTGGGTGAAAGAAAAGATATTAAATCCATAACAGTAGAATACCAAGGAGATAAGACAGAAAGTCCTAATAGAGACCTTTCTATATAATTGTAGTGTTAGGGTTGACCCTATGATCCTCTCATGCTACAATAACCACATATGGTTACATCATTCTATGGGTAAAGAAGACGAGTGGATTATGAGGGTGGTCATCAACATGGGCAGGAGGACAGTCCTCTGTGTCTCATCTGATGGTGATGAGAAACTTGTAGAATGTGACACTCCACAAGAGTTTATAAATGTAGTAGAGTTCTGCAAAACTGTATTAGAACCTGAGGACATTCACTATGAAGAAATCAAAGTCGCAAGAGTCTGATCCTCAATATGATGTTTCTATGGGAAACTCTCTAGATCCTTGGATTAAAAAGGAGAAAAGTGACATTAAGGTCGAAGTCACTGATGATGATGAGTTTATTAGACTGCACAAAGAGTATGACCTATGACAACCCCGAACTGGCAGCACAACAGCAACAAGGAACCCAAGAGGACTCTGAAACCTCAAGCGTTGAGAGCAGCCAAAAAACGACTACAAGCATTCAAGAAAAAATATCTACTGCAAAAAGTAGAATAAATGAATTAAACCTTCTTATTAAACATTGGGAAAATCATGTCTAAAAAGATTACATTAGCAGGTGCTCAAATACCTGTAGGAACTAATATACAAATTAATAAAAAAGAAATTCTCAAAGCAATTGATTGGGCATATGAGAATGAAGTAGATCATCTCCTTACTCCAGAGGGTTCTTTGTCTGGATGGTATCATGGATGGGAATCCAAGATGGATGAGCTAAAAGAAGCATTGAAAGAGGTTGAAGACCATGCAAAGGATAAAGTAGGTCTTCATTTAGGTACAAATTTTAAAGAAACAGAATCTGCAGGAGATATTTTTAGAAATGAAATAAGACATTATAATAAAGGTGGTGATCTAAGAGGTATTACTCTTAAGACTCTTCCCATTTATATGATGGAGTCTGCACTTCCTAGAGATCAGGATAGGGATCCAATTGTCATTTGTGATTTGTATGAAGAATCAATAGATCAATTATTAGATGATAAAGTTTATGAGCAATGTATGGCTGCTGGATTGATATGTAATGATTTGTATGGAGGAAATGAAGTTGGAAAGATACCTCTTACTACACATTATAAAGACATGAAGATTTTGGATTTAATATTTCATGCAACTAATGGTGCTAAGAACGATGAATCTGAAACACAATATGAGGTCTTTGATCTATGGCATAATGCATATCTTAGAATGGCATCATGGAATACTAGTATACCAATTTTAACTGTTGATTCATGTACTGAATGGGAGTGGGATGGTAATGAGGATGAAGTAGATAAGTATAGAACATCTAGTCCAAGTGGTCTTGTTACTCATCTTGGATGGTCTATTCAAGCACCTAGGTTTGGTCGTCAGTATTTTAAATATGATTATCAACCACCTGAGAAAAAATATTTTGACAAAGATACTGGTGAGGAGGTTGACATAACTGGTGAAGTATGATTTATTCCCTGTTCAGGTTGTAAGATATATTTGTAAAGAGATATCTTCCAAGGATAGGAAAGATATGATGGATAGTGTTGATCTTCAGATCAATAAAGGACACTATCAGAAAGGATATCTAACACCTAAGTATCAGACAGAGTACACACTATTTCAGGATAATTGTCCTAGCTACTGGCAGAAATTAAAGAAGAGTTTTTATGATGCTTGTGATTATTATATTAAAGAGACTGGATTTGCTGGATCATCTTACGGTGGTACAGGATATACTTTTACTGACTCAGAGGCATGGGCATTTAAATCTTATAAATCATTAAATGAATCCCAAGAAGAGATAAGAAATACCTTTGGTATCTATTCTCCTTGGCACGATCATAGTCCTGCATATCTTGCTGGTGTATATTATCTTAAAGATCCTGGTGATGGCACTACTGGTGGAACTGACTTTCACAATCCAGTCATTACTCGTAGGGATGTTATAGAGGTTCCACCTGTGCAGAATAGTTGGATTATTTTTCCTGGATGGTTACAACATAGGAGTGTAACACTTGATGTAGAAGATACTAGATATGTTGTAGCAGCTAATATGTATTCTAAAATGCAGAATCAGTCTCCCTACAATGATTGGGAGGATGAGACACCACAATCTCCATCAATGAAAAACTTAATGTTCCCTCAATTATGACCAAAAAAACATTCACACAAGAAAAGAAGAACCCTAAGCACACTAATGTGTGGGAATGGGAAGAGACCCCTGAGGTCAGGGCAGCATTAGACAAACTACACAAAAGAGTAACTCTATGACGATTTATCCATTCTATAGAGTATATGATGAGAACGGTGAGCAGTATTGTGACTGTGGATGGGAGAAACATGCACAAGAACTTATTATTCTTAACCAGACATGTTCTATTGAAGCTGATAGGAAGGAGTTAACCTATAAAAGAATAGATGCACCTAAACCTATTGATCCAGAGACAGTAGATGTTAATGCCGAAACACTACCTGGTGATGCACAATTAAAGGGTCAAAAAATATTAGAACACAGTGAGGCACAGGAGTTTATTTCTTAATTTCAATTTTACATTTCGTAACGCATATATATTAGTAGTTAATACTCTATATTTTTATGAAGAGGATACTCCCTTTCATAATGCTAATGATGACGGCTCCGCTTGCTGCTAGAGCTGATATTACATCACGATTTGCTTCTAGCGTTCAACTGAGCGTTGGCGGTGCTCATACTACAGCCGAAAGGATTGGATCTTCATTTGCTATTTCTGGTAGTAATATTGATACAACTGACGGCACAACTGCTGGTACAGTGTCTGCTGGTACAATAACTTCAGGTGTCTACTCACCAGGAACTATTGCAGCGACCCAAGACACTGCGGGCTCGGCGTTCAGCTTTGCCCAGTCGTACACTCAAGCTGATGCGGTCCCCACATCTGCTCCAACAGTAGGTGCTGTAGGTAATTTGAGTAACCAAGCATCCACTGCTGGTGGAACCGTTGGATCCTTAGCTGGTCAAACATCTAGTGCTCACACATTTAGTGCTGTAGCAGCAGGTGGAGCTAATACTTCAGCTACGACTCAATTCGTAACCGAGGTTACTATAAGGTAGGTCATGAAAAGGCTTATAACTATAGTAGTATTGTTATTAGGTAGTGCTGGTGCTGCAAGAGCAGTGCCAGTGGTCCCCAACTTTCAGCAGGGCTCAATGACGAGCCATACCGAAACTGAATCTACAGTAACGGAAACAATTAATTCCATTGATTATAGGACAGGATGGGAATACTCAGTAACTGGGGTAGGCATCGACAACAACGGCGAGGCTTTAAACCCGAATGTGAGCACATCAACAGTAACAATCTCACCGAGCGTAGGTACGGGAGAAGGAGCATTAACGGGAAGCGTAACTTCTTCGTTCGATGCTTTAGACATGTCAGCTCAAAACAATTTTACAATCCACGAACCTGGAGCAGCCTTTCAATTTACGCAAAGTTATCAAGGACCAGGTATGACCAACCAAACTCTCATACAGAGGGTCACCACCATCCAAAGCGTCACAGATACAACAAGTACATTTACCCAGTGATAGCAACGCTTCTCAGCGTTCAATCTTTACCATCAAGAGCAGAAAGTGTAGGTGGAGTTAGTGCAACTGCTAATCCAATCGCCAATAGTTCTGGCTCAGTAACCAATCAAGCTATACAGGTTTTACAAGGTCCATATGTAACTAACACCTACGGTGGTGGAGTGTCATGTCAGGGTACGACTCTTAATATGACACCGTATGTTCAGTTTGCCGACTCAAGGAAGTGGCCATGGGAAGACTATTATAACGAACCACAATATAATTTGACAGATGTAGAAGGTAAGATGGTTAAACAAACTGTCACTGTTAAGAATTATCCTTGGGAAGATTGGTATGATGATCGCACTAAGGATGATGGTACTAGATGGTTTGAAGATGGAGATGATATACAAATAGAAGTAGATGTTCCTTCTGCTGATGGTGTACCTGATGTACTTAATGGTGGTAGTACTATGGAACCTACATGGTATAAACCAATTAGAACAGATATGAGAGCGAACCAGAGTTTCAACCTAGGACTCTCTGCTACGCTTTCAATACCATTGAATAGAGGTATGCAGAGGAGGTGTAGGGAGGCAGCAGAGGCACAGACAGCACATCAATTACAGTTGACATCTAATAAACGACTTGATTTTGAAATCGCAAGATTGAAAAACTGTGGTGAGCTAAAAAAAGCTGGAATATTTTTCCACCCTGCATCGCCGTATCATAGTATATGTGCGGATGTTGTTGTAACATCTCCTGGTGGTCAGGTATTACCTCACGAACATCAGATACCACAACCTACTTGGACACGACCTTCTTCTTCCCAAACTTCAGAGGAAGCATCCCCTTCTTCTCTCGATACTGATTCGTCTGGATCTCAGATAAAGTCGGACGGTACGGAGTCTTCCCAAGAATCTTCTGAACTTTCGCAATCACTTTCTTCACGACAGGTTTCACCACCTTCAGGAGCAAATCTGCTAGGGGTTTTGCAAGTAGGGCAGATGTCGTTGCCACAGCAGCAATCGATGCCGTAGTCGTTACTGTAGGTATCGATGGTAGAAATTGCTCTATTGTTGGAACAGGTTCCCATATGGTTTCACATATCTTACCATCAGGTGTCAGTTTATATTCTTTAACTCTCTCGTCTCCTTTAGCATTAAGGTCTCCTATGCGTCTTGCATTAATAGGAGGACATTCTACTTCCTCGTCACCAGTTGGAGGGGTTACAGGCGGTTGTGGGGTGTCTATATCAGTAGGTGGTGCTTCACCAGTATCTACTCCACCTGCTTCTGGTTGCTCTTGAGTAATAGTTTGCCAGGTTAGATCTCTATAATCATATTCAGGTGGTTCATAATATGGAGCACCAGCATCACACAATACGACATTACCTTTAGGGTCATCATCAACCAGCATTTTATTTTTATTTCCTTCTGGTTTAGTATTATTTTCTTTACTTATTTTGACACAACCAGGCATATCTACAACAGGAGTTCCTATTCTCTCAGTAACAGGAACTGCTATTGGTATTGCATTAGGTGGTTCTATTAACCATACACGATTCTCTCTTATCTTTACTTCTCTTACATTAGCATTAAATATAGGTCTAGTTCCAATAAATTGGATACCAGTATTTTGAATAGGTATTAAAGGTATACCAGTACCATTAACTTCAATGTTTGGTATATTATTAATTTCGCTCATTTGGTACTACCTGTTTATAATCTTGTGTAGGTGGTTTTAATCCCTTAACTGGACCTGAGGATTTTGGCCAAGCATTCACTAGCTGAATATATACTTCTTCCCTAACTACCTGTCTAATTTTCTCTATTTGTGCATCTTCTCGTTTTTGAGGACCACCAGTTTGTTGGTCGATAACATGACCACCACCAACAAATGCACCAGTCCCTACGACTGCTACTGCTGTTCCAGTAGATGCTATTTTTTGAAAGTCCATCTATTTATTAGTAACGAAGTATTTATCCATGACTAAATAACATCAGCACAATGTATCTTATTATAGAGAGATGCCTTTAAATAAGTTAGAGAATTTTATAAAGAATACAGAGGGTAGAATTCTCTATGTTAATCCAAGTGATTTGGACTCTACCGATAGTATTACTAATCAGGGTAACTCTTTAACAAAACCCTTTAAAACGATACAGAGAGCACTGTTAGAATCTGCTAGATTTTCTTACCAGTCAGGGTTAGATAACGATATAAACGATAAAACTACTATTTTAATATATCCAGGTGAGCACCTTATTGATAATAGACCAGGATTTGCACTTAAACCAGATCCAACAGATACTACTAGAGCATTATCTGTATCTCCTTCTGGTGCTGAAACCCTTGCTACAACAACATTTAGTCTCAGTTTAACCAGTGAATTTGATTTAACTGTAGAAGATAATGTACTGTATAAGTTTAATTCAGTTAATGGTGGAATAATTATACCTCGTGGTACATCTATTGTGGGTATGGACCTTAGAAAGACTAAGGTGCGTCCTAAGTATGTACCAAACCCTACAGATAATAGTGTTCCAGAATCAGCTATATTCAGAGTTACTGGTAACTGTTATTTCTGGCAGTTCTCATTCTTTGATGGAGATCAAGATGGATTAGTATATACTGACCATCAACAGTTTGATACAATTAATCAATCAAAACCTACATTCTCTCACCATAAGCTAACTTGTTTTGCATATGCTGACGGTATTAATGAAGTTAAGGGATATAATGAGACAGACCTTAGCATGTATTATTATAAGCTAAGTTATGCTTATCAGGAACCAACTGGTCGTGCTGTTAACTATGAGTGGCCAAATGCAGAAGGTGACTTTGATACAGTTCGTGAGGAATATGAGATAGTTGGTGCTCTTGGTACTGACCCATTGGTTATATCATCAATTATTGCTGGTGATGGATTGACACCTACATCTCAGGTGACAGTAAGGACTCAGATACCACATGATCTTACTGCTGGTACTCCTATTAAAATTAGTGGAGTTAATGTATCTCAGTATAATATTTCTACTATAGTTCAGAGTGTTATATCAACCACAGAATTTACATATTTAATTGTAGATTTCCCAAGTAATTTACCTGCTAAACCCACAAATATTACTTCTGCTAGGGTAACTATTGAATCTGATACTGTTAGGGGTGCATCTCCTTATATCTTCAACTGTTCAATGAGATCAGTTTATGGTATGCAAGGTATGCTTGCTGATGGTAATAATGCCACTGGTTTCCGATCAATGGTTGTTGCTCAGTTCACTGGTATATCATTACAGAAAGATGACAGAGCATTTGTTAAGTATAATCCAGAGACAAGATTGTATGAGTCGATATCATATAGTACAGTTAAAGGTGCTACACTAGCAGCAGAGTCTAGTTCTACTGACCCTAATACTGTCTATCACTTAGATAGTGGAGCAGTATATCGTAGTGGATGGGAACAGACCCATGTTAAGATAACAAATAAAGCACAGCTACAGATAGTTTCTGTGTTTGCTATTGGATTTAATGCACACTTAAGAGGTGATAGTGGTGCTGACGCATCTATCACTAACTCTAACTCCAACTTTGGACAATATGCTTTAGTTGGTGATGGATTTAGAAATGACGCATTTTTAAGAGATGACCAAGGATATATTTCTCATGTTGTTTCTCCTGAATGGGTATCAACATATAAAGAAGACTTAGATAATATTACTTGGTTCCAGATTGATATACCTAAGACACAACAGACAGGTATATCATCACACTTATATCTCTCTGGATTTACCAGACAAGATGTAGCACCACTTGGTTTAACACAGGGTTATAGAATTGGTGCTAATTTAAATGAGAATTTATATGTTGCTATTGGTGGTACTGAATATAGTTCTCCAGTATACATGCCAGAGAATGTAACTGCTGGTATACAAACTGCTAACATTGGAATTAATTCCCATCAAGGAACTAAATTTACTTCAGCTAGTGCTCCTAATGCTAATTTTGAATTAACTGTTAATGATATTGGTATTGTTAATGGTGAGACTATTCGTGTGTTTAGTGATGATGGTGATTTACCTGAGAACTTAGCACCAAATTCAGTATACTATGCTATTAGAGTTAGTCCAACTGCTATTAAGGTAGCAAGTACATTCTCTAATGCAGTTAACAATATTCCTATTGCAATATATGGTGGTACAAGTTTAAGGATTGAGAGTAGAGTTAGTGATAAATCTCCTAATAGTATAGGACATCCAGTTCAATGGGATGCTAATCAGAATAACTGGTATGTATTGAGTGAAAATAATTGTGATCTTTATGATAATATTGTTAATAATGATTATGTCAAGAGTTTAATAGAAACTACTCCTGCATACTTCAAGAGGTATGAAGATCGTAGAGGTATTGATAACAAATTATATAAACTTCGTTATGTAATACCTAAGCAAGCAGATAACTCTAGAAATCCTGTTGATGGATTTGTTATTCAGCAGTCAGGTCAGACTGGTTTTGCTAAGACTGCTGACATTAATGCTACAAGTATTGATCTTAATGATAATAACTATCAAAGAAATTATGGTTTCATTGCTACATGTAGTGAGAATAATGATAGTGTAACAGTAAGATGTGAGCTACCTCATAATGTTAAGGTAGGTGATATAGTATTTACTGAGAATATTAAAGATTCTAATAATAATACTGGTACAGAAAATAAAGGATATAATGGTTACTTTACTGTAACTGATGTTCCTAACTCTATGGAGTATAAGTTTAACAACACAGATAATTCTGGTGTTAAGAGAAACACTGGTAACTATGTTGATGAGACATCTAATAGAACTTACTTCCTTCCTAGGTTTAGTGTCAATGATAATAAAGGAAACTTTAGCATCTATCGTTCAAAAGTATTGTCTGAATGGGTTAAGGATGAAAGTGATGGTGTTTATCTATTAGATGTTGTTGCTGCTGACTATTCACCACCAACAGAGTTTACATCTCAAACATATAATCAACAGATTACTGATTTTTATCCTCAATTAGATAGGGATAACATAAGGAAGAATCCACCACCTTCTGTATCATTTGCAAGAAGAGATCCAATCGGTAAGGTAGAAACTAATAGTCTTCTTAATTCATTAACAAGGGAATCCATTGACAAGTTCAGCACTAATTGGGGTGTTGGTATTGGTGTGTCTAGTATTACTGCTGTATCTGCTGGTGTAGCTACAGTTCAACTTACAGGTCAACATAACTTTAATGGTTTTGTTGATTATGAGAATCTTGAATCATATACTAGTGCTTATCCTAGTGCTGGATTTGCTGAAACTACCAAATATAATGTCAGACTATTAGATAGTCTTGGCGGTTGGAATGGTGCAACTGCAAAAGTTACTGTTGGTGTTGGTTCTACTAATATCACTGGTGTTGAGATTCAGAGTGTTGGATCAGGATACACTGGTGGAGCACAACTATTCTTTGAGAATTTTACTGGTACTTCTATTGGTGTTCCTACTACAGGTTTAATCAATGGTATTAATGATGTAATTCAGGTCACTGGATCTGGTAAGACAGATAGTGGATATTATAGAGTTACTGATGTACCAACTAGAGATTCTCTTGTTATTGGTATATCTACATTAGATCCAACAATCACTACAGATCAATTTGTGTTTAGGGTTGGACCTTCTGTTGCTATTGCATCTACTGATTTTGATACTACAACTGGATTAACAACATTTGTAACATCTAATGCTCATGGATTGAGACAGGGTGCTCAATTCACTTTGGTTAATGGTAACAACAATCAAAGAGTTGGTGAATACTATGTTCAAACTACATTAACAGGTGTTACTTCATTCACTGCTAAGACAGTTAGTGATCCTGTATTTGTATCAGGATATAGAATACTACCACATGCTTTCTCAGATAACGATCAATCAGTTAGTGTTGAGGAAGCTATTGGATCAAGATACTTTAACTTATATGCTGGTGACAGTGTAGGTATTAAGACTAATATTACTAATACTGCTACTGTAATACCTGTTCAACATGCTAGTGGCATTGGTACTGCTAATAGATTTAAGATTGGTGAGTATCTTGAAATTGATGAAGAAATTGTAAGAGTATCTACCACTGGGTTGAGTGGATCTAATAATGATTCACTTTCTGTTCTTCGTGGTCAATTAGGAACTATTCCTAAGGAGCATACTATAGATTCTTTAGCTAAGAAGATAAAGGTATTTGCTGTAGAGACTAGACGACCATCTATTATGAGAGCGTCAGGTCATACATTTGAATATCTTGGTTTTGGTCCAGGTAACTACTCAACTGGTTTACCTCAAGTTCAGAATAGAACTTTGACTGATACTGAAGAGTATCTTGCTCAAGCACAAAATAGAGGTGGTGGTTCTGTTGTTTACACAGGATTAAATAACAGAGGTGACTTCTATATTGGTAATAAGCGTATATCTTCAGCTAGTGGTAAAGAATCCTCATTTGGTATTCCTATTCCTACTATTACAGGTGAAGATCCATCTGCTAACTCAGTCGTATTTGATGAAGTTACAGTCAAGCAGAGAATTAATGTAGAAGGTGGTATTCAACAGAATATCTTATCACAGTTTGATGGTCCTGTTACATTTACTAATGATGTAAACTTTACTGGTAAGGTTGTATCTAGTGGTAGTATTGAACTAGCAGGTGATATAGCATTTACTGGTCAGTTCCCAGATGGTGCTAGAGTTAACAATGTTCGTATTGGTGTTGGTACTCAGAATACTGAGATTACTACTGAACCTAATATTGGTGATTTGATTCTTAATGCTGCACCTGGATTTAAAGTTGCTATTGCAACTGCTACTGCATACTCAGCAGAAGTTAATTTTGATGATACTGTTAACTTTACTGGATTTACTACATTTAGTGGTAATTTCTTCCATAGTGGTGCTGGTGCTACATTCTGTGGAGGTCCACTCCATTGTTGTGATGACATTGTTGCTTTTTATGGTCAAACATCTGATGTCAACCTCAAAGAAAATGTCACTATCTTGGATAGTTCATTAGAAAAACTAATGGGTATTCGTGGTACTGAATATGATTGGAAAGAAGGACATAAGAGCTACACTGGACATGATATTGGTGTCATTGCCCAAGATGTAGAGAAGGTTCTTCCTGAAGCAGTCTCAACCAAACCTGACGGCACTAAGGGTGTCCACTATAATAAACTAATTCCTCTATTAATTGAGGCAGTCAAAGACTTGTCACAGCAGGTTGATGACATCAAAGATAAATAAGTAAAAGCGTCTTGTCTCCTATAAGATAATGCCTAGCAATTATAAAACCGTCATCAATTTCAGAGATGGGATCCAGGTAGATACTGATGATCTGATCTCTAATAATGGTCTGGTCGGTATCGGAAGTACTATCCCCAGACAACAACTCGATGTTCGAGGTAATGTAATTGTTGATGGTGTATCAGAGTTTAATAATGTTAAAGTTACTGGTGTTACTACATTTTTCAATGTTGTTAATGTAGCTAGTGGTTCGTCAGTAGGTATAGGAACTACGGTTCCAGAAGAGGCATTTCAAGTTGGTGTAGGTAGTACAGGAGCAACTATTAGTCTTGCTGGTATTATTACAGCACAGAAATTTGTAGGAGATGGATCAGAGTTAACTGGTATACCTGCTTCAGTGTGGGTAAATCCAGGTGCAGCAAATACAATATATTCTACTAAAATTGTTGGTATAGGAACAACATTAACAAGAGGTAGTGCTGGATTTGGTGTAGGTTATGAGATCTACATGGATCCTGTATCTGGTGTTGGTACATTTGAAGGTATAGTAGCAAAGAATTTAACAGTCACAAATACAACAGGTGCAGGTCAGGGTAATGTTAATGCTGATGTTGGTACATTCTCTACTGTAACTGCGACCACAAGCATTAATGCACCTACATTTATTGGTACGATTACAAATGCTACAAGATCAGTTGTAGCAGCAGGTTTGACTGATAGTCCTAATATTGCTGTTAATTATATTAATGGTGTTGGTGGTACATTTACTGGTATAACTAGCTTCCAAACTTTAAGAATTAGTGGTGGAGTTATTGGAGAGGCAGGAGTCATTACTGCTACCACATTTAGTGGTAGTGCCACTACTGCTGCTCATGCTGCAATAGCATATGGAATTGGTGGTGATCCTGATATTCAGGTGGATAAACTAACTGTTAAAGGAACTACACCAACTACTATTAAAGGTACTGGTGTTAGTACAATCGGTTCTGTTCTTAATGTTGGTGAGTTCCTAGGTGTTGGTGATACTACATCTGCTGTAGGACAAGCAGCAGGATTTATTGGTACTGTTAGAATATCTGATGGAGACTTAATACTTGGTGGTAGTATTTCTATTGGTGGTAGTCTTGTAGGTACTGTACCTCTTGGTGGTACACAAGAAATTAATAATCTAATTGTTGGTGCTGGTTTATCTGTTGCTGGTGTATCCACATTCACTGGATCTGTAACTGGTGGTGCTGACTTTAATGTATCAGGAACTGTTGTTGGTAATGAACTTGAAGCAGATGATAGTATCCTTGCTGGTGGTGGTATAACTTGTGGTAGTGGAATTGTTGCTGGTACTACTGTTGCTGGTTCATCAATAAGCGTTCTTAATGGCGGTGGATTAATAATTGGTAGTGGTATCACTATGAGTGGTCCTATTCAGGGTGCTACTGATATAGTAATGAATGGAAACCTTAGTGGCATGTCTTCTATTGCTGCTAGTGGTGAAATTACTGGTGTTACTGATATTTCTGCATCTGGACAACTTAGTGGTATTACTACTATAGCTATGGCAGGTGCTGGTGAGTTTAGTGGTGTTAATAGAATAACTGGTATTGGTTCTATTGTTGGTAATGGTCAATGGATTACAACTTCAATTATATCTGCTGGTCATTTAAGAGGTGAGTTAATTGATCAAACTGCTGCTGGTATAGCAACACTAGGTACAGTAAATTGTTCTGTTCTTAATGTAAATACTGGTGGTAAATTTGACTTTAATAATGCTACTGGAATTGTCTCTTGTGTTGCTCTTAATGCACCTGAAGGGTTAAGTACATTTAGTAATATTCGTGTTACGAATGGAGCTGATACCTACATGTTTGCTAGGTATATTGGATTTAATACTACTACTCCCAAAATTACTGATGGAGTTGAAGTTAATGGTGCAGCAGCAGAATTATATGTTGGTGATGAGACATTAGGAATTGGTATCGGATCTACTGGAGGTGAGAGAGGTGGTGATGTTAGATTCTATCATGGATATCCAAGAACTCAAGCTGGTTTAATAGACAATAGTACATCAATATTTGAGTGTGGTAATATTGGTATTGGTACTACATCTGTTGATGTATCAACCAATGGTGTTGAGTCTGTAAATATCTACAGGAATGTAAACTTCCACAATAATAATACTGGTGTTGCTGGTACTGCTGGTATTGGAACTAATATAGTTCAGGTAGGATTTAATACATCTCAACCTGGTGGTTCTCTTGACATGAGATATGCAGGAGGTCCGATATGTCTACCCATAGCTACTGGAGATCAAGATGGTAGTGGAATGTCATATTTCCATACTGAAGGAGACCATACAGGTAACCTATGGTTTAGTAAGGAGGATATGCAACTGAAGATTGGTTTGGGTAATGGTAGTGGTGCATATGCTGGAATTAAAACAGATAGTTATAAAAAGGATGTGTTTAGTTATGCTGCAAAACGAGGATTTACTGGTCCTATTGTAACTACAGAGAATGATAGAGATAATAACTCTGCCATCGTTCCTGATGTACCAATAGAAGAACCAGTTGGATGGAATACTTCAAATGTGGTATATTATACACCAACTAATCAATTCCAGCATAGGACTTCTTCTGGTAGTTGGATATCTCACATTGGTAGTGCTACAACTGGTGTTGAAATAATTATAGAAGGTACAACTGCTAAATTACATGTAGCAGGAATAGGGTCTGTATCCCTAGGAACACTATCGTAGGTAATTAAGTATGGCAGCACCTGATTGGTCAAATACTACACAAAGGTTACTTCAAACTTCTAATATACCAAATAATACTGAAATATCATTTGGTCAGATTAGAGCAGCGATTGGTGACACAACAAAATCTATTGGAGCATCAGAGTGGCATAGGATCACTGATCTTGATGCTCCATATAATTTTGGTCAAAATAATTTTCCTACAACATCTACTCCACATTTACCATATATCTTAGATGCTACTGAGAATGTAGGTGTACCTACCAGTGGAGCTATATCTCCTCAAAATGTTAAGGATGTTATTAAAGAATATGTTATTGAACAAGATCCTAATAAACAGGAAGAAGAATTTGATGTTGGTACTCTTACAGGACCAAATACACCTACTGCTAGTGTAAACTGGAATTCAAATTTAAACAAGAATATTTCCAAATATCTTAAGATTAGAGGAAGAATAATATCTGATGATGTTAGCAAACCTGCTGTATCTATTGCTAGCTCAGCATCATCTAATCTTAACATATATGTGAATAATGCACCTGCTGGTGATGGTATCATGGCATGTGGTGGTGCAAAAGGTATATCATCTGGACAACCTGGTGGTCATGCTATTAGTGTTACCAACCCATCTGCACCTGCTACTCGTGTAGTATATGTTGAGTGTGAAGGTAATGAGTCTAAGATATGGGCAGGTGGTGGTGGAGGATATGATGGAGTAGATGGAGTAGATGGTACTTCAGGATCTTCATGGACTGGCAATGGTACTGATGGTGTAGATGGTAATAATGGTAGTTGGGGATCTGGTGGTTCTGATGGCAATCCAGGAAATAGTGGTAACAATGGATCTCCAGGTAGTTCAGGTAACTCAGGTACTCCAGGAAATCCTGGTCAATCTGGTAACCCTAACTTCTCCATGCCACCAGGTCAGTGGTGTTGGACATCATATAAATGGCAGAGAGTTGCTGGTACTGGTACTCAACAACAAAGTATAGCTCATGTAAGAAGTAGTAGACGAAGAGAGTGGTGGAGTAGGTATCCATCATCTAATACAACATACTCTCAGAATACAATAACAATAACAACTAGAACTAACCAACAGTATCTTGTACAAGAGTGTTCTCCTTGCTCTGGTGGATCAGGTGGATCAGGTGGACAAGCAGGATCAGGAGGATCAGGTGGTGGTGCTGGTGGCGGTGGATCAGGTGGATCTGGAGGAAATGCAGGTTCAGGTGGATCGGGAGGTTCAGGTGGATCAGGTGGTACTGGAGGTCAGGGTGGATATAAAGGATATGGTGGATTTAATGGTACTAAAGGATTCAAGGGATTTGCTGGATCAGGATCTGCTGGTAGGGGATGGACTAACTTATCGTCACCTTTAAGTAGTAGTGGAGGAAATCCTGGCAACCCTGGAAACGCTGCTGGTGCAGGGAATCCTGGCAACCCAGGTACTCCAGGTAACTCAGGAAATGATGGAAATCCAGGAACTCCTGGCAACCCAGGAAATAGTGGTAACTCAGGAAATTCAGGTGGAGGAGGTGGATCAGGAACTCCAGGTAACGCTGGAACACCAGGCACACCTGGCACACCTGGAAGTGGACCTGGATGTCTAGGAGGAATTCCAGGTAATGCTGGAACACCAGGCAATCCTGGTTCAGGAGGTAACTCAGGAAATCCTGGAAGTGATGGTAATCCTGGCAATCCTGGCAACCCAGGTGGTGATGGAAATGATGGAAATCCAGGCAACCCAGGTACTCCAGGAAATCCTGGTGGTAGTGGTACTTCTGGTACACCTGGCACACCTGGTCAACCTGGAGTTGCAGGTGGTGACTGGGGTAAGGACAATCCTGGAGGTGGTAATGCTGGTCGTGCTGTGGCAGGATCTAAATATACCGTCATCCCTAATGGAGGTGACATTAGAGTAATCTACTAATTTATTATGTCATTTTATCCTATATTACCTCATCCTACATTTGATGAGGTTGACTTTGCTACTTGGGAAGATGGTTTTACTGATGATGAATGTAATGAAATTATTCGTCTTGGTGAATCTCTTGATGCTAAGGATTCTACAGTAGGTGGTAAGGTTGAACAGAACAACGCTGTTAACAACAATATTCGTAAATCATTAAACTCTTGGCTAACAGTTAATGAAGAGACTGATTGGGTATATAATAGATTAGCTAATATCTCTAGGTGTCTCAATGGGATGCACTGGAGATTTGACATATCTGGGTTTAGTGAAGATTTACAGTATACACGATATAATGATGATTCATCATTTTATAATTGGCATATTGATAGTGGAGTAAATAAATCAGATCATCCTCAAAGGAAACTGAGTCTTACTCTACAATTATCTGAACCAGATGAATATGAAGGTGGTGACTTTCAAATACATGGCAGTAGATTAAATACACTACCTAAAAAGAAAGGATTACTCATAGCATTTCCTAGTTATTCTTTACATCAAGTTACACCAGTTACAAAAGGTATTAGAAGGAGTCTAGTAGTATGGTTATGCGGTCCACCTTTTCGTTAGTGACACCTCATAAAGTGTCCAGTCATACCCCATTGAGTCCCTCTGGGTATTATAATGGTAGTATGAAAAACACACACCTAGAGCATCTAGAAGATAACATTCTCAACGCTGGTTCTGCTGGTGGATTGGAGACTGTCGAGTTTTTACAAAACTTCGGAAATATGCTCACAGGGAAGAAGAGTGATATATCAATATCAACTAAGTGGGATGGTGCTCCTGCTATTGTATGTGGTAGAGATCCAGTTAATCAGAGATTCTTTGTTGGTACTAAATCAGTATTTAATAAGGTTAATCCTAAAGTATGTTATGATGATACAGATATAGATCGTTACTATCAAGCAGAGATATTAAGAAGAAAGCTAAAGACTTGTTTGAAGTATCTATCACAAACTGGTATAGTTGGAGTGATGCAGGGTGATCTGCTGTTCACTGAAGAGGATAAGAAATTTGCTAAGATAGGTGGCAAACAAGTGGTCACCTTTCAACCTAATGCTATTACATATGCTGTGCCTGTTGATTCACTCAAGGGGATCAGTGTGATGGAAGCAAAACTGGGTATAATACTTCATACATTATACATTGGTGAAACTCTTCAGGATATGAAAGCAGTATTTAATCCTAATTGGCAATTCCATACTATTCATACTGATGAGAATATATTCATAGCTAATGCTAATTTTGCTGATGAAGCAGGTGTGTCTAGATTTAATGTTAGAGAATCTGCTAAGTTTACTGCATTAATTAATAGAGCAAAGGGATCATTAAAGAGATCATCTGAGTTCTTAAATATTATACATGATTATGGTGAGTCTAAGTTCATCATGGCAATATTATTTAAGAAGTTCTTTAATGATAGGATTCGTAAAGGTCAGGGAATTGTTGATACTAAAAGAGTAGCATCTGATTTTGCACAGTTCTATTCTACCAGAATGGATGAGGAAATAGATACTAAGAAGACAGAAAAGACTAAATCGAAATATAATGAAATGAAACGCAATGGGTTAGCATTTATTGCTAAGTATGAGACAGAAATATATTTTACTGTTGCATCTTACATTTCTGTTCGTGGTGCTAAGAAGATGATAATAGATCAATTAAACAAAGTTAAGGAAATAGAGACATTTGTTGACAATGTACCTTCACAACCAGAAGGATATGTGGTATCATATAGTGGAAAGGCACTAAAGTTTGTTGATGACGACTTTAGAAAGGCAAACATTACAGTGACTAAAGCATGGCAACCTTAGCAACATTCAAAGACTTTATTAAAGTCAGAGAGTATATCTATCTTAAGTATGATTATTATGCTAAGTTAGGTAGAATGAGGGAAAATTTATCACCTGAAGAAGAATTGCAACAAGAGGCATGTTGGGAACTTATCAGGGATTTAAAAGGTTTCTTAGATAATATTGAAGAGAACTTTGAAGATCCTGATAGATTGAATGATTTCTTAATTGATGATAAAGTAATACCTATCAATCCAATGTGGAATGACTAAATTTAAAGTATATGATAACTTTTTGTTGCCATCATATGCTAATTACTTAGAAACTTTAATGTTATCTAAGAGTATTAAATGGGAACATCAAGATCACATGGATCACGATGATAGCTATCCACAAAATGTGTTAGGTATTCTTGATGAAGGATATAGTATAGCACACAATACTATGTACCATGCACTTGCAGGTATGATTGGTCAAATAATAGATCAGTTAATGCCTGACCAGCATCCAGTTAGAATTAGAGGAGTTAAACAACGCAGTATTAGTGATAATATTCAATTTTATCCACCACACACAGATATGACTGATGATGGTGGGTATAGTTTAATATATTATCCTACTGATTGTACAGGTGATACATATTTGTTTGCAGAGAAAGATATAAATGATGTATCATTTGTAGAAAATAATGATACAACAAATTATAATTGGGAACCTACCGATCAAGTTTCACCAAAGAAAAATAGAATAATAGTATTTCCCTCTAATAATTATCATGCAGGATCACCACCATCACAGATAAGATATTTAATTAATTTTAATTTCCTACCACTAAATAATCTTACTTAAAGTATTACTATGTCCAGAAAGATTGCTGTAATTGGTGCATGTATGGAGGGATTCCTTCAATTATGTGATTTAGTTAATAATAAAAGATATGGAGATGGTCTAACAAAATATAAAGATGATGAATATGTATTGATACATGATCCTAGCAAGGTGAGTCCATATTCATTAAATGGTGCTGGTTTAGCATTTCAGGAGATGATGGAGTCAGAGATATTCTTTACTAAAAGATGGTTAAAGAAATATTGTGATGCTGTTGAGGGTTGTGGTTACAAATATATTGGATGGGGTAATAGGAGAGATAAGAACTTTATGGTTCAGGGTTGTAGTCATATGATTGACATGGATAAGTTTAGATCAGAATTTCTTAAAGATGGTGGAAAGATATTTGGTGACTTTGTTACTATAAAAGAAGAGAAGATTGATTCATTCTTAGTGGATGAAGATAAGGTTAGTATTAATGGTGAGGATTATGATTATGTTATTGATTGTAGTGAAGAACTACCTATGATGGGTGAGAGTGCTTACATGAATCCTTCTGTTATGTTTACCAATAGCTATGCACTAATAGAAAAACCAATAGCAGGTGATTTTAATTATACTATACAGTATGCTGCTAAACATGGTCATGTTACTGGATTACCATATCAAAGTAAACAGATATGGGTATATTTGTATGATGATAATATTACCACAAGAGAGGAAGTTTGGGAAGATTTTAAATCTATATTCCCTGATGAGGATATGTCAGAGTATAAGAGTTATGAATCTACATTTAGACCCAGAGTATCTAATTATATACTACATCCAGTTAATAAAAGATACTTTAGGAATGGTAATGCTTTAATTAATATAGATCCTGGAAGTCCTGGAACAAGTGCTCAATATAGTATGTTTGCTTCAGCACAAATTTGTAGGTATCTATTTAATGAGGAAGCAAGAAATGAAGAGATAGTTAATCAAGAATTACAATTAAATTATAAGCATTATGTATTGCAAACTTTGCAGTCATTTATATGTTTCTCTTATCAATATGGATCAATGCACGATACACCATTTTGGAATAAAGTATCAAAAGAGGCAAGAGATTATCTTGATGAACCATATTTTACCATGCCATCAATATTTCCTGGTAAACCTGTTTCACAATTATTAATATGTGATACATTTACTGAAGAAGATTATAGAATATCACATCATGTCGATCAAGGTGAAGGTGCTAAACTATTACCATATGATTGGATGAATAATTCTAATATGTTCTATGAATATGCTATTGGATTAGGTGCTCCTTATGCAGATAAATTAAGTAGGTTAGGTGATATTGATCCACCTGAAGATTTTGGTACTATTAGTTATGAGTGTTTATGATTAAGAATATTGTTATAGTTGGTGGTGGTACTTCAGGATTAGTTACTGCTGCAATGTTTCAAGATTTTTGGAAACATAAAGCTAATATATCTGTAATATATGATCCAAATAATAAAACTATTGGTGTGGGTGAGGGTACTACACCCAGTTTTACTGATGTATTAAAGAATACTTTAAATTATAGTACAGAAGATTGTATTAGATCTTTAGATGCAACTATTAAATTAGGGGTTAAATTTAAGAATTGGATGCCTAATGAAGAATATTATCATGGATTTGGTCAAGTAGTATATACTGATGATGAAAGAAAACAGAATGAAGAATTATCATCTAATGTAGCATCTCTTTATGCACTATTAAATGATAAGTATGCTGGTGGTATTAATTTTAATGAAGCATCTACAGCTATACCTAATGACTTAAAAGATTATCATTTTGCATATCATATAACAACAGATAAATTAGTTGAGTTTTTGTTTAGATATTTAAAAGATAGAGTAATACTTATTCCTGATAAAGTAATAAAGGTAAACTCTGATGGTGAGAACATACAAAGTATAATATGCGAAAATACAGGTACATATAAGGCAGATTTATTTGTTGATGCAACAGGGTTTGATCCTATTTTAATGAAGGAATTGAACAATGAATGGGTAGACTTATCAAATCATTTACCTATTGATAGTGCAATTCCTCAACCAGTAGCTAATAATACTGGTAGTCTTCCAACATATACTTTATCTGAAGCAACTAAACATGGTTGGATATGGCAGATACCAACTAGAGAGAGATTTGGTACTGGTTATCTATTTTCTTCTAAGTTTACATCTGATGATGAAGCAAAGGAAGACTATAATAAATGGTTAACTAAGAATCATGGTGTACAATTAGAGTCAGATAGAATAATTAAATGGAGGACTGGACATTGGGATAAAGCATGGGTAGGTAATTGTTTAGCAGTTGGATTGTCTGGTGGTTTTATCGAACCACTTGAGGCATTAACTCATCAATATCTAACCTTTATGGTTGATACTTTTATGAGTTTGAATTCTACATTAAAACACTTAGAGTATAACAGAGATAGATTTAATATAGTACAACATAGAATATTCTTTGACTATACACAGTTTCTTAATTTACATTATTGTACAAATAGAACTGATTCTCCATTTTGGAGACATATGACTGCTAATAAAACTGATTGGGTTAGAACTATTGAGGAAAAATGTAAACATGAGTTCTTAGATCTTTTTAGAACTGACGATATGTTAGACTATTGGGGTCACGATAATTATATACAGGTAATGAATGGTCTTCATATGTTTAATAAAGATGCAATAGGAGATTTTATTGACTCAAGATTTAAGAATGAATATTTACTTAGTGAGTCTAAGAAACAATACGAATTCATTGAGTTGGTGAAGAGACAAATGGGATTTATAGATCATAAAGCATTTCTTGATGATTTGCATTTAGTTGAGGATGAAGAGTATATGATGGGCAAAGAGCTAGAGACAATTAAGGAACCGTCCACTTTACCATACCTTTAATATAATAATAAACTATAATGAAGATACCTAAACGAACCGATATGACTGCTGCTGTAACTGCTGGTAAAAATGCTAAGAAAAAAGGGCATGAGTTCGAGCATCACATTGCTGCAACATTTACTAAATTATTTGGTGGTGAGCATGTAGTTGATGGTGGAACTCAAACTAAAGTAGATATATATGAAATTAATGGCAACAAGAGAAAATATTCTTGTAAGAGTATGTCAAAGAATCATACTCAGGTAGCATTGTTATCTACTCAAGGTTTTATTGAACACTTTAAGATTAAAGGAAACAATAAAAAGTTTCTTGATATGTTCTTTGGATATTATAACAAAGAATGTAATAATATTGTAGAAGAGAAACATCCTGACTTAACTCTATCTGCTATGGAGATAAGACAGAACCGAGTGTATAAAAATAATATAGAAAAGAAAATTTGCAGTTCTTTTGTAACATGGATGAATCGAAACAAGTGTGCAATTTTTGATGTTATTGTTAGAAAGGGATATAATGGTGATGCAGTTGATACTATTATATTTCATCAAAAAGGATCAGAAATGATTAGAATGGTTCCTGTAGAAACTATAGCTAAACAGGTTGAAGGAGGCAGATGGACACTCAATGATACAACTCTTGAGTTTAGAATAGCAGATGGTAGGAAACTATTTCATTTACAAATGAAGGGATCAGGTAAGAAATATAATAGTGGTTATCATTCTATGATGTTCCATATATACAACATTAACTACAATAAAATATAGTGTCTAGACGAACTAATGAATATTATGCTCGTAACATCATGTCTGATGAGGCATGGGATATGTTGTGGGAATCACTTAAAGAATATTGTAAAGTGAATAATTTGGAAGAAGAATATATTAAATATGATAATATATTCAGAAGTGTATTATTATATAATAAACAAGAAGAAAAGCAGAAATATATTAAAGAAGGAATGGATGCCATTGTTAATATGTTTACGGTAACAGATGCAGAGGAAGGTGATAGTTAGTGAATAAAATTAACATTGGATTAGATTTATTCCAAATGGAACAATTAGATCATTTGGTTACTGAGGTTAACTCGCATCCAGATAAAGATAATTTTATAATGGATGATGTAGCATTTCAAGATCTTGTAGCTATTTGTAATAGTGTAAAGAAATGCTATGCAAAGGCACTTGATGATATAGGTTTTACTGTTTCAGATCATCTTAAAGATAAACTAGATTATCCTGATAAATGTGATGAAGTTGTAAACATCATAAATGTATGTTATAATAATGAACAGCAAGAAATTTGAGATGACTTCACCGATTCCAGAATGGACTAGACCACAATATAAACAACGACATCAAATTAAGAGTCGTTTTTATTACATATTCTGGGGATTAGCTACGGTTAGTGTACTTGTTGGTCAAATATATGTTGGTAGTGGTTATAGAGCATACGCCAACGCATTGTTGAGAATATTTGAATCTATTGAAGTAGAAGTAGGCAAAACTTACAACAATGAGAGGTTTTATTAATGTTTGATGTTATTTCAAATATCTTTAAGAAAGATATTAAACAAAGAGATGATTTTCGTAATGATACTAACATTTATGAATCACCTGATGGTGGTAAAACAGTATATGTTAGAAAATCTAATCAAGATCCTAAGTTTAGATCAAGAGTTATTATAAACCATGATGATCCATTTATTGATGAACTATTAGAAAAAGGATATACATTTGATATAGGTAATTCATGGTATCGTAGAAGATGGTCTACAAATCATGGTGCTGAAACTATTGAAGAAGTTTATCAAATGGTAGAGCATGGTGATAACAAATCATGGAAACATTTGATGATAGGATATAATAATGAGGTATTTTACGAGGAACCAGTTGGAGAACTGTCCTTAAAAGGTAAAGATTTACAACAATCTAGGCATGGTGGTGACCTAGATGCACTATAATGAGTATGCGAAACAAAACAGGCGAAGATCAATGATTCGCTCTTATTCTTGTAAGACCTAGTTTTTGTTTCGCTCACCTACACATTTGCATTATTAATCTATGCCAACTGCTACTGTTGCGAAGAAAGTATCAACAACACCTCGCAAAAGACGCACTCGTAAAGTAACAACAACTGTTAAGAAGTCTGTTACTAAGGCAACACCGAAGAAACTAAAAAGACCTGCTAAAACAGTTTTAACTCTCAATCATTATGTGAGAGACTTTCAATCAAGAGTTAAAATTCATAACTATGAGTTTACATTATTCTTGGATGATTGCAAAAAAGGTTTACAATTAGCTAACAAATCTCTTCGTAGTTTCTATCAGTATGCCACAGTTTCCTACAAATCACACTTTAATGTGTGACGGTCAATAAACTGACACTCAACCCCCTTTCAGGGGGTTTTTTATTGCTATAATGAATGTGTTGAGGGATATGTGGTTCTACTGCCGAAAACGATCAATGGGTATGGTGAGAGTCCATACTATCTCCGAAAGGATAAGGGAAATCATTGAATCAAGTAGGGTTCAGGTGTAAGCGATTCCCAGTAGGTAAATTTGGGCATATAGG
>CEUP01020111.1_pt1 | contig 23968 bp, 34 predicted proteins | sample 531371 | NCBI WGS metagenome assembly CEUP01 (sample SAMEA2622738, study PRJEB7988) | marine metagenome | biome: marine biome (ENVO:00000447); feature: marine epipelagic mixed layer (ENVO:xxxxxxxxx); material: "saline water (ENVO:00002010), including plankton (ENVO:xxxxxxxx)" | depth 150 m
ACGGTAACGGCCCTGGTACCGTAGGTGAAATTAGCTTTTCAATGATTGTCGATCCCCCTGTGACCGCTACGCAATGGCCAACTTGGGTGCAAGTACAGGGTGATATAAATGAAGTGCTCCCCGAGACAGCAAAGCGTTTCCCTAATTTCCCTGAAATTGGCGGCAAGGTGTCTGTCGAGCAGCTGCCCGATGATATCGACACGGATAACAAACGTACTCAGGCGTTAAGTCCACCAGTACGCCAGAAACCAAGTCTCACGCATATTCTGAGCGACTATCCCACGCTTAAAAAGACCGTTGATATCCCTACGCAGTCACCAAATAACAGGCGTGAAATGTTGTTTGATGACGCTAGACAAGTGGCCTACGTAGCGTTGACAGAAAAATGGTTGAGAATACCGACCACGATTGCCACCCGAAAATTCATGGTTGTAAAAGCGGGTAGATACTTGCGTTTCAATAGTGCGTTTACAGGTGACGTAACCATAACAGTTTACCCTATGGGTAAGGGTGGAACGGGCTTGCCTAGTAATCCTTCTTTAGCGGATTACCAATGGCATACCGTAACTATCAATGTAACAGACCTTTGGACGTTAGGCCGTGATAGCGGTAACTACTTTGAAGGGATTATTGATTTTGTAGAGTTGAAGACCGCAAGCGCGAATAACTGGGAACGCTTAGATTCTGAAAAATCAAAGTTCACTTCATTAAACGCTTTTTTCGACAACGACTACAGCACACCTAGAACCCCGTTTGAGACATTTGAACTTCGCCAAGACGGTTACTGGTACAGCCAAGACATTACACCCGATGTGCCTTATTCGATAGGCGCTAGTTGGACTCAGGACGCTAATGACCCACGCTTGTACCACGCAAATAACGTAAGTGATAGCAATGATGGAGTGAGGTTCTTTGGTGATGCTTATGACAACTACGAAGTAGAGATAATAGTTGTCGCAGAAATAGACCGTCCTTTAGCCCTAACTTCCTCAAACGAATCAGACTTAACCGTTAAGTTTAGCGGAACAGAACGCTTTATTTGCGACAGTAGACTATTCCTCAAACGAACAAACTCAGCACTGCCTGTTACGGGCCAAATCCGCATTGAATCAATCAGAATAAGAGTGCCCAACAATGGATAGACTATTCGGTTTTACCACCCCTGATACGTGGACTGATGGTGAAAGTTGGGATGATTGCAATTCAGCGCAAGCTTTCAATGAGGTTTTTCACCGCATTTACAGTTCAAGTTCGGAAGAAGACCCTGTTTACAGAGTAGAGCCAGGGGATAACTTTTTAGTTGCTGCTGCCAAAGACCAGATTCGGGATTGGCATCCTATTCGTGATCCTTGGTACTTAGATATTGATGGTAGGCAGACCGCACCTATCTCTATTTATTTTGGCATTCAAAAAGGTGTGTCTGACATAGATACAAACCTTGAAAATCATGCGCCTTACATTTCAGGGAATGAGAACTCGCTATTTAATATCAGTGCCGATTACTACCATATTTTTGGCCTAAAAATGAAAGACTCTGATACCGCTATCACGCTATCAGCACAAGTGAAAGGTATTGAGTTACACAATGCGGTGCTAATCAACACGCCACTGATAAAGACGGAAGGTTACAAAATGATTGATTGGATAATCAGAAATATAACCTTCATTGGTGTGTTAGCGAAAGTGTTAGATATACCGCTAGCTTCTAGCAATGTCTCACTACAGGATATTCATTCAACGGGGCAAGGTAATTGTGGTTTGTCAGTAGGTGCAGGCCACAGTGACGTGGAAGTAATAGCGCTCACTATTGATAACGAGTATCACCAGTTTGATGAAGATAAGACGCTTTATCACGGCGTTACTTTTGATGCTGGTAGCAAGGCAAGAGCTCGCTATAACACAATTAATGGTTTTAGCGGCAATGCGTTTATTTTCAACTGCGAAGTCGATGTAAAAGGCCTAGTGTCAGATAAGTGCGGTGCAGGTATTTACTTCGGGGAATATTCCACTGGCCGTGATTGCATGATCACATTCTTACGTCAGATAGAGGGCGAAAGCTATGCATACTACTTTGCTAAAGGCGGGGAGTTAAACAACAGCGGTTGCAACCTAGATGAAACCGGAGGATTAGGAATATTTGCCGTAGAGTCGGGAACGCTCACTATCAATGGTGGAGACTACCAAGCACGATTGCCATTACCCGCCATCTACGCCAAAGGCGCTTGCACCGTAGTTCTTAATAACGTGACTATTAACGGTGTTCTATATAACGAAACGCTGGATTTTGTTAAAGGTGAAGCATGGAGAGGACAAAAAGCAGAAGTAACGCTTGACTCGCTACCTGTGTTCGCAAACAAAACGCTTCGCACACCTTACATGCACATTCCTAATATTGCTGATGCTGTAAGCGTCCAAGGTTCTTCTACACCATTCAGTTCTTATATTGAACTAGAAAGCGGAGCAAGGTTGCTTGTCAAAAAAGAAGGGGCTGTTTGCTACATGCCTCTTGATGCTTGGCTAGGTATTGATGCGCCGGTTATCGATTCATTTCGCTATTCGACAGAAACCGAAATATTCGTACATCAGTTTACGATTCACCCTTCGCCAGAAGTCAGCGCATTGGTGATAGACCCCAGTGAGTTTAATAATTCATTAACTGCGAATTACGCTTTTGAAGAAAATGAGGTGTATCAAGTATCACTTAAAATCAGTGAACTAGAATCAGGTTCTGTTACCCCTTCTATCGGCACTGCCAGCGGTCAATACTCACACTCAATTGAAGGCACTGAAGTATGGTTGATTCGTGCGCCAGCTAACGCTTCACAAATTACAATTAACACTAACGGCTTTAGTGGAAATATTTCAAACGTATACGTTAGGAAATTACTTCGCACAGAAACGCCAGCCGTACCTACTTTAAGCGCCGAAACTAACGGTAATAATGTAACGCTGGATTTTGAAGTATTACCCGTTGCACGACTTCGTGACACCGTAGTCGCAGACGTAATCAAAAGCGGCGTTCTCGATCAAAACAGCGAAGATGGCTACCGTTCTTCGGACAATACCAAGCATTACCGATTCGATAATGTGTCTGTATCTGGCAAGCGGAACGGTATTACGCTGCGCGGCTCTGAGTCGCTAGAGGTTAATCGCATGGTATTTACTGGCGGTTATCCCATTGACGGTAATAACGCTAAATGGCAAGCAGGGATTGTGAGTGAGCAAAACAGTGGCCCGTTTACCAAAATACAGCAGATTTGCTTTAGTGATATTGATTTAGGATTGCCGAGTAACTACGGGGATTACACCGACAACAACTCAGATGCCGCGTTACACAACGGTAAAACCAGCGGCGAAGAAAGCTTTAAATATTCAGCTCACCATTTCTCTAACGTTTTAAAAAACGGTTCAGACGCGGTGATGGACGCGAAAAAGCATGTAGAGATTAATCACTGTGAGTTGGTAGGGGCATGTAAAATGCTTCGTATACATAAACATGCTTCTTGTACTGTAGCCAACACCCAATTTACACACGGATACGGCAGTAGAGAGGTTTTCTCAGCAGATGGTGTATCTACTGTCTTAGAGCAGTGGAATTGCTACGTTGAAGACCGTAGATGCGTTACTGTAGACCAACTAACCACCGACCAAAAAGGGCACAGTGATTACGCTGATAAACCTTCTATCTGGTTTAAAGCCAAAAGCAACCACGTATTAAAAACCTATCCTACGTTACACCCTTACAACCGCGCAGCAATGACGGATATGGAATTTCAGGTTTCAAATGACTCAGGCTCAACATGGCAACCGTTAGATTTACCACAAGTCGGCCTTCCTGGGGTTATAAATATTCTTAAACGAACAGTTAACTTTTCTTCAGGCACATACCAGATCAGATGCCGTTGCCTAAACGGTGCGCTAGTTGGCGCATGGTCTAACACAATTTCAATTACAGTATAGAGAGAACAGGCGAATGGCTTTAGAAACATTTGATTATCCTGATGGTACAAGCGGGGCAGCTATCACCGGAGCGACGGTCTTAAACGGCGGTTTTGAGGTGCAAGAAGGGCAACTTACAGGCACGGCAACGGGGAACCGGCTTGCATTCAATTCTCAGTATAACGGAATCCAAACCCTTTACGTAAAACCTAAGCAGAGTTCAACCTCAAATGCGGGTATATTCGTTCGCGCCACAGACGCAGATAACATGATTTCATGTCATTTTCGCTCTAGTGATGGAGTGGTGAGAATTGAAAAGAAAGTAGGCGGTGCAAGTGAAACAGTTGTAACGTCGAATGTGGATGGGTACGGGTTTACCACACCAAGAGAAATCAAAGTATCTCACATAGATGAATTCATAAAGGTCTACATTGACGGTAATTTAGAGGCTACTTGGGAAGATGATAGCGGTCTTACTGGCACACTTTCCGGTGTAAGAATGGATAGCAGCCATTATGAGGCAGATAACTATAAGTATCAGTCAACACCATTTCCCGTTGCTAACCCTTCAACCACTTACGTACAAAGCGGCAAAGCAATCTCAGCGACAAAACTAGGCTTGTTACTTCCAGTGCATAGTCAAATGGTGGCTGATGGATATGCAGAGGAGTTCTGGCCTTATGTGGTAAACGGTGAAGATGTACCTAACTGGCCTTCAGCTAAATACCCACTCATCATGTATTCATCGCCCGACCACAGCGCTAACGATGATTCAGGGATTTATGTTCGCGTTTACAACTCAGAACTTGGCGCCATGACAGATGGTGCATCATGGGAAGAATGGCAGAACGTATCGAGCAGAACTGAGTTTTCCCATATCAACAAAAAAACGTGTCCAATCTTTGTAGATTCTCGTTACAAGCAAACAGAAACACCCACCGTTAAAATTGTGGATGGCACTGTTTATATGTTTTATCACAATAATGGTGTTTACGTTGGCCCCAATGCAACTCAAAACACAAACCTTGCGGTATCTACAAACGGTATTGATTTTTCTACCGATACGGCCAAGGCTATTTCGTATGATCCTCGCTATGAACAAGGGGATGGTCATACTGGTTATGCGAGAGTTAAAGATAACCCTATTACTAAATATCCTTACTCGCATCTTTCAAATGCAACTCACGGTGGTGGCAGGTCATACACTGGTGCTTCGGATGCAATATACGGCTCTAATGATTTACGGGCGTGGGATGAACTATTTGTTATTGGGCGCGGAACACACACCAAAATCACAGATTCAGCACCTAGTGGTTGGGGCGTAACATGGATTTACATGATCCACAGCGTTGAAGATATGATTCGAGAGGGCGCATACTGGCGCGTAACCTTCAACCTAAGAAAAGATATTGTGGGGGATGGTGTAGCAGCACCTTACTTAACCATAGAAGTTCTAGTGGATAATGATTTTTACGTTGTTTCAGAACCAAATATTATCGCCCCGCTTGGTGCGGCTGGTGAGTTTGACAGTCAAGAAATGCAGAACCCTACACGTTTCACCTATGATGGAACACAGTATTGTGTTTACAAAGGTTTCTCTGACGACGATGTATCATCTATCGGCCTTATGCAGTTACAAGAGGTTGATTATGATTGGCAGATATTCAGAACGCTTGCGGATAAAACGAGCGTTCAGTCTTTCACTTCATCTAACTACGCTGGGCTAACATCAAATACCACGATTACGCAGAACGGGGAATTTGTAAACTTTACCATCCCTGCCAATGGCGATGAAGCTTATGTGAAAGGTCAAAGCTTTACGCCTTCAAGTAGTGATGTGAACGACTTTGTAATGACTCGCCATGCTAAAAAGTCCGGCACAAACACGCATGGTATAGCGGGTTTTGTGGATGACCCTGAAAACGTGCAAAACGGTATTGTTCTTCGCTGGCCTTCGGACTCAGATGGAAATAACTTATTAAAGTTAGAGTTAATCGTTGATGGAGAAGTTACAAGCTATGCAACTAGAAAAGGCATTGGGCGAACCAGCGAAACAAACGAGTTCTACACTTCAAGGCAAAATTATGGAATACGTGTAGTACCTAATGAACGTTATGCTGAAGTGTTGGATGGTAGGGCTGTAATATTTCAAGTTGATACACTTGGGGTTGATTTTACGCAGTCGATGGTTCCAGCGGTAATCTTTAAAACAGACGGTGGTGCTGAAGCCCTCAGCGAGTTTGAAAGCATGGAAGTAGTTAGTTACTCAAATGCTGAGCGACAAGTGGCTGACACAACAGCCCCAGTAGTTACGAACAACGGTCCAGCAACGTTAACTTTAACCGTTGGTGACACCTATACGCCGGATTTCAGCACTAATGAAGGAACGCTGAATATTGACAATCCTGTTGACACTGGCACTGCAGGAACCTACACCGTAACCGCAACGGCAACAGATGCAGCGGGTAATGTGGGTTCAGCAACGCAAACTGTTATCGTTGAAGCCGCGCAGCAAGTAAACCAACCCCCAACCGCTAACGCTGGCCCCGACCAATCGGTAGCTGCAGCAACGCAATTCACGCTCGATGGTACGGGTTCGCAAGACACTGACGGCACTATAATTGAATACCGCTGGACGCAAACCGCTGGTGATACAGTAACTCTTAACCTAGACGACCCTGCACGACCTACGGCTAAGTCTCCCAGTAAAACAACCGCGCAGCGCTTAACGTTTCAGCTTGTTACTGTGGATGATGAAGGTGCAGAAAGTAGTCCTGGTACCGTGAACATCGATGTGGCCGCGTTCGCTGTTAGCGAAATGCTTAAATTATTGGATACACGTCAATGGACTGTGGTTAACGATGGTTCGGTGCAAGCATTTGAAGGGCGCTCTAACCGAGAAGCGTTCCGCTTCCTTGTTACCCCTAGCGATGGAATACAAACCACTGCAGAGGGTTACTTTTTGTTTGACCAACCAGGTGTACATGCTGTCGAAGTCATATCCACACCAACGTCAAAAATAAGCTCTGTCGACGACCCTTACATGATACGTGGTGACGTTATCGCAGCCAGAATTGGTGATTTGCAAACGGATGAAAACGGTAATTTGACACTGACATTCGTGCTGTATGTCACCGACGATAAAGACGGTCTTGTAATGACAGCCAAAGTCATAGAGCCATATCAGAAAGCGTCTTATTTCAGAAAGCAAGGTTAGTGAGGGCATAAGCATGTCTTATCAGGTAACGCAGTTGAACGATATTGAAGTTGAAGAATACATAACAGCAAGGATTGTGCGACTGAAATCACCAGAGGGCGTGTTTAAATTTATTGCTCAATCTGAAGGGGTAGATGGCGTTACCGTGTACCTAGGGCACGGTAACCTATCGCCGCCTATAAAAGTCGCTATTCGTCAGTGGGCTGAACTACGAGGAATAAAGCACATTGATTGGGGCCGAGGTCGCGAAGCTGTTACGTCTGTGAAGATAAAATAGACGCCACTATTGCCCTAACACTGCGCGTGTCCAATTGTCAAAATGCAACCTGTTAACTTCTACGTTATTTAAACAGGTAAGGTAATGGCAGACATAGACAAAACAGGGCCTACAAATTGGTTCTATCACAACTCGGGAACGTTAATACTGTCGTTATTAATTTTCCTGAGTAACTTTGTGTTTGAAGATATTCAGTCAAAAGACAATCAGCTGCAGGAAGAAGTTAAAAAACTCAATATTCAAATGGCCGAGCTTAAAGCTAGCATTGGGCCAATTATCACCACCTTTAATCTGGTTAATCAAAAACGCTATACCACCGAAGACGCAGCGCGTGATCAAGAAATATGGCGCCGCCAGCTTGAAGAAGTCAAAACGCAGATGCGTGAACAGCAGCTGGTGAACAAAGACATTAACGATCGCCTGGTCAAAGTAGAGTTGAAATTTTGAATATTCAGCTAATACGGCACGAGACCGACGACCAAGGTACACCAGGCAATATCTACATTGGCCCCTGGTCTGCACACACTCTTGAATTGCCGTGGCGCAATAACTTACCCAATCTTAGCTGCATTACTGCAGGCACGTACTCAATGCGTTTGGTGAAAACCCGTAAACCAATTGGTGGGCGCTCACACCTTTACCTTATTGAAGATGTGCCAGAACGAAGCGGTATTCTCGCTCATGCTGGCACGTTTGCCGGCAACAAAGAAAAAGGCTTTAAGACTAGCGTTCTAGGCTGTGTATTAATAGGTTACCGTGTCGGTACCTATCAAAACCAACGCGCCATTTTCGATACACGCAGGGCAATAGGCGACTTCAACAACATTCTTGCTGGCAAACCAGCACGCATAACAATTATCAATGCTTGGGAGAAACAGCATGATTGAGTGGATAGGTGACGCATTAATGGCGGTAGTAGGTGGTGGGGCAACGGGTATTTTAGGCTCGGCAGTGCAAAGCTTGTTTCAATACAAAACCCGGGTATTGGATATTGAACAAGAGAATGTGCGCTTGGCACACGACGCGAAGATGGTAGAACTAGAATCTACCGCGAATCTGCGTATTCTTCAGCAAGAAGCCAGCGCCCAAGCTGACAGCAACGCTTATGCAATGCAAACCGTAAGCTACGAACACGACAAGCGCCAATACATGCCAGAGAACGGGGCTCCAACATGGATTATTGGCTTACTTGGCATAGTTGATGTGATACGGGGGCTAGTACGACCTTCATTAACGGTTTACGTAGCTGTTGCAATTACTATTATTTTGGTAGAAGCCAATGCGCTGGTTGAATCAGTCGACGGACTGGGTGAAGACGTTCGTTTAGCTGCAGCAATGGAGATTTGGCGAATGGTGGCGTACATCGCCACCACTATATTCTTTTGGTGGTTTGGGCAAAGGCCACAAAAAAGGGCTTAGTGAACACTGGCCCGTAGCGCGAACTCTATTTCAGTGGGAGTAAGTTCAGATGCGGGCTTATGCATTTCTTCCAGCGTTTCTACCACTTCCATTTTCGTGGCTTTATCCAGTTTATCTGCAATATGATGCTCTTCGGCGTACATGATCACCATATTGAGTACTTCCAATTTATCGTCAATGGTAAAAGTGTAGTTTTTAGCTTTAAGACATTCCATAGATGATTTATTGTCACATTCCCAACGTTTAACGTCAGTAAAGTAAAAACTCTTACCATCCTGCACCATTAGGTCTACGCCAGATTTACTTACCAATCCCTTGTGCTTGTCGTCGCCCAGTAGCTTATAGGTACCGAACTGACCACGGCTAAATGCCATTGCATCAAGTTGCGTTAAACTGAAACTGTGAATGTCACACCCCTTTAATGCCTCGGATAATGCCAACGGGTTTCTGCACGGGCCATAGAGTGTTTCTATCTGCTGATATTCAATTGACTTGTTTTTAAATTCGAACGTGGCTGGCTGTACTAACACAACAGAAGCCATACTGCTTTGCATATCAACGGATAGATATGCAGTGTATTGGGCGTCTTGTGCGTGAATAGATAACATATTTTCGAAGGCGTCTGCATTCGTATAGCTATCTAACATGAACGGCGTGCCTTTCCCTTCCAGCAACCAATTCAGGTTTACATGCTCAGTGCGCATGATAGCCGTCAGAATGTCGGTACCTGGCACCACGTTACTTAATAATCGTGCGGCCGTACCCGATGATAAGCCCAATTTTTTAGCCCACGGCGTTATTTTTCTGTCAGCCAACATCCATTCAAGACGCGGCGTAAATTCTTTTTCGTTTGGATAATTCATAGTCTTATTCAAAATCGGTATTAAAAATCCCAATAAATGAATTCAAATCCCAAATATTGAACCTATAATAAACAATGTATTCATTTGTAAACATACTAACTCAAAAAAGAGGATTTCGCAGTGTCTAGCGTAAAAAACAAACCTATGTGTTTTCGCCCCAGTGCTGAATTAGAAAAACGTATTAAGGCGGCCGCTAAGCGTGAAAAGCGCTCTAACTCGCAAATCATTGCGCTGGCTGTCGAGGCAGGTATTCGTAATTTTGAAGCCCCTACTTCAGCTGCAATTCAGGAGTAACCTGCATGCCTTCATTAACTGAAGTAAAGCACAGCAGTGTGCATTCGGCTGTAAGAGAAAAGTCTAAAAATTCACATGCCGACAAGGGCCAGCTGAGAGTCAGACTTTCATGCAATTCTATCGTGGACAAAGACAGCAACGGTTACAGCATAACGTACATGCAGTCTGGCCGTTATCAAATGGCCTACGGCTCGTCGCTAAGAATTAGAAATTTTAAAGTGAGCTTGCCTGATGGCGATGTAATGAAAGCGTCAATGTTCTTCATGTTTGATGGCTGCATTGCGTTCGTTCAATCCATTTCAATAAACGACTTCACAGCGTTATTTCACGCATTTAACCCCGAGAAGGTAGACGATGAACTGAATTTGCTTGGTACAAGCGAAGAAGAGGTGATTGCCACGAGCACGGACCAGGTGCCCATGGCAGGAACTAACAATGCATAACCATGAGGATGATCTAATGCAAAGTCCAAGGAATTATAACGCAGTTTTGCATTCTGCGCACCTGCTACTCAAAAGCCACCCACACGCTGCAGAGGTGTTTGCATGCGCACTGGGTAAGACGGCCAATACAGTACGCAACGAACTAAACCCCAATCTACCCAGCTACAAGCTAGGACTAATCGACGCTATTGAAATGATGGCGACCACCCAATGTTACTCGCTGCTTTATCAGATTAACGCCATGTTGGGTTTCGTTGCTGTGCCCGTCGATGCTAGCCCGAAAGTAGAAGGTAAATTACTCGACCAGTTTTGTTCGTGGCAAGCGTCAGTAGGGCAGACCTGCCAAACCATTTACGACGCAATCGAAGATGACGTAATCACCCCAACCGAGCTCAACAGCATTACCAGGGCTGGCAATATCAAAGTTGCCCACTGGTTCAAAATGCAAATTGTGCTTCAAAACAAAGCGGAGGCTGACCATGGCTCATTCAAACGTTGAAATGTTACCTGTGCCTGCAGCTAATGCGCCACAACGAGAGCAAGGCGAAATGTCACCACTTCAACTGCAGCTCATTATTAAACGCCAAAAAATGCAGCTTCAAGTTCAAGAAACCATGCTTAAAGCGCTGCTTAATCTGCAATACGCAGAGCTTAACGAGCGTCAACGTAAAGGCTTGCACGAAATTGTGCGCATCAATGCTGGCATGTTGAAAATGGAGTTGCCCCATGAGTAACGAAACCAACATTCCAACCGCATTGCGCAAGGCTGGCATTCGTTCAGTAAGCACGAACTGTGGTGCCAATCAAACTATTGCCCTTAAGCCTGGTGCATTAGGTTTATTTTTTGGCGATGAACTAGCAGAACGTTTACTGGCAAAGCAACAGCAAAAGGAGCGTGCGCATGGCTGAAGTTAAGAGTTTCACCCGTGAAGAAGAAAAAGTGCTGTTTAGCACCATCCGTAAATTTAAAGACATTGAAGCAGAGCGCGACCTTAACTGGATGCTATTAATGCGCTATACGGCTCGTCGTGTTGAAACGGTGCATTTGCTGAACGTAGACGACGCGCTGCTAGCGCTAGATAAAGGCTACCTGCACATTGCCTCACACATGCAAAAAGGGGGTAAACAAGGCAGCAAGCGCGGCTTAAATAAGAAGCAAGAAATTTACCTTGTCGACGCGGCCCGTCGTGCTCTTGAAGCGCTGCTAAAAATTCGCAAGCGAATGATTGCTGCGGCACCTGAAAAAGCGTACGACGATACAGCGCTAATTCTATCTAGACGTCGCCAGCGCATGAGTATTCGCAGTTATCAGGAGCGTATGACGCACTGGTGTAATGTTGCCGGCATCGTAAAAGCGTCACCCCATTGGCTTCGCCACACGTGGGCAGTTCGCCGTTTACAGAATGCATCAACCGGCGCAGCGCTGCGTGAAGTGCAGGAGGTGCTAGGTCACGAGCACATTACGACCACTCAAGTTTATACACAGCCCAGTCGAGACGACATGCGCAAAAGCATGCAGGAGGCAGCCCTATGATTTTCGTGAAAAAAGCGTTTAAGCCACTGCGCGAAGAAATTGCGAGTCAGCGTGAACGGTTGCTGGCCGACGCCAAGCGACGTGAGCAAGAAGACAAGTTTTTAGAAAACCAGCGCAGCCAAGGACTTATTCACCATGAGCAGTAATTACATATACAACCAGCTTGAAAACCTGCGCACTACGTTTGCCAGGGTAAATTACTTCCCATTGCAAATGCCTGGCATGGGGCCTGTGTATTTAGCCACAGTGAATTGTGAAGACAAATGCGCCGGCAAATGGAATATGCAGAAAAGCTACACAGGCCTGGTCACTGAAAAACATAACGTAGAAGCGATTCAGCAAATTATGCATGCAGGCGCGAGTACTCGCACTGTGAGCGAATGGCTAAAGGTTGGGTGCTAAGCAACATGTCTAACAACAACCCTTTTACACAACACTATTTGCAACAGTTAGAAGAGCAAATTGCTGCGACCGAAGCGGAGTTGTCGCAGCAGCTGAAAATGCTGAAAAACAAGTCTGAAGGGGAGTGGTGCGAATTACTGCCTAATTCCGAAGCGCTAAGCGATTTCATTGTTAATAACACAGAAATCATCGAAAAGTTCGCTGAGCTCATTGTTATAACGGGTGTATTGAAGCTTGCCCGTCGCTTAGAAACGCCGTCACCACTTAATTAAAAAAACGAGGTAAGAAATGCTGACGTTAGATCAGTTAAGAGAACGTATCACTCTGCCAAACGCTGCCGAGCGTATGGGCCTCACCAAAGTGAGCGATAACGGCGAACAGCAGCTGTGGAAACGCGCCCACGCAGAACGGCCAGAAATTACTATTGGCGTTAAGCATGATGTATGGCGCGACCGCGATAATCAGAACGGCGGCAACATCATCGACTTAGCTATGTGGGTATTCGACGTAGACTACCCAGCGGCAAATAAAAAAGTGCATCAACTGTATTTTTTACCGTTTTTAACGCTGCCTGAAGAAACCGAAGAAGCCACCGACGACATGGCTAAGCTGTCATATATCGCTGGCAAAAGCCTAGAAGACCAAGAGCGCTGCAGAGTTTACCTAAAAAATGAACGTGGCATTCCCGATCACATCATTACTGAAGGTATTAAACAGAAAACGTTAGGTTGGACAAACTACACCAACCCGAACGTCGCCCAAGGCGAACCGCACTGGGGCGGCGAAGCGGTAAGCTTTATCACTTATCAGCCTAATACCAAAATGCTAGCAGCTGTTGACTATCGCTACTATGTGCCCGAGCTAAACGGCGGCATGAAAACCAAATCATTAGGCCAAAAGAATGGCGTGTTTTGGATGCTAGACCCCCGTGCTCTGCGCCAAGCGAAAACTGTTTATGTTGTTGAAGGCCCGTTAGATGCATTAAGTATTGAAGCGGCGTTTAGCAGCGACCCTACCACCTGTGCCGTGGCGCTAAGAGGAACCCAAGTACAAGTAAACTGGCAGCTATTCTTGGGTAAAACCGTAATATGTTGTTACGACAAGGACGAACCTAAGCCAGATAAAAGAAACCCCACCGGACCCGACCGTTGTTATTCTGCAGAGGCCGAGTGGCGCATTCACGAAGGTTGCCTTGCAGCGGGGGTGCCTTGCTTTTTTGTCGACCGTAGCGAATGGGAATACGGGCAAGATGCCAACGACGTTTATAAAGACTCGCAAAGTAAAGAGCCCTTTAAGAAGCGTGAGCCGTGGTTAATACCAGGCTTAGCCGGCAACAGTGAAGATAAGCCGCACAAGCCGCGCTTATGGTTGCCCACTCACGACTACCAGCAGTACTGGAAATATCGTGTTAAAGACGACTTTACCAGCATGGCTAAAATGTCGAGAGACGACGACGGCCAAGAAAAACTAGAATTTGTTGATGTGGCTGGATTTAGAGTCGCAGGCTTAAGCCGTGTTGAAATAGCCAGTGCCAGCGCAACGACTACTGGGGAACATGACGACAGCCCTCACGTACAATTTGTTGCCATGTATCAAACGGCCAGACACGATGAAGCGCTGCAGCGCAGAGTAATGAACGACGAGCAGCTGCACAACTTAGACACCTGGCGTAAAAGCGGCCCTATTTATAACCCACGTGCGTTTTCTCGCATGCTGAACATATTCGAACGCACCATTGGTATAGGCAGTGTGCAAGCGGCAAACTTTGTAGGCCTGTGCTACCTGGCAGGTAAGCCAAAAGTAAATGAAGGCAAAGACTGCTTCTTCACTGAACCCGCACAGCAGAGCCCGTATCACAATTTTGCGTTTCCTCGTGGTATGCGTGGACATGCTGGGCAAGTGGTCGAAGCCTATCAGGAAACATTCAAGGACAACGCTGCAGCCAGAGCCCTGGTGTGGATAGTTGGCGCACAATTGAAACTTTATCTAGGTTTTTGGCCGCATTTTATAATGCAAGCAGGCAAGGCCAGCGGTAAATCAACGTTACTGAAGCGCCTATCACGTACCACGGGCATGAAAATTCTCAGTGGTCAAAGCATTGGTACCGAATACCGATTAATGACGTCGGTATCGGGTACTAGTCACCCCGTAGGATGGGAAGAACTGAGCGCCAAAAAAGCAGACGTTATTGCACGAGCCGTCTCATTACTGCAAGAAAGCTATAACTACACCGAAACAACCCGTGGCAGTGCACAAACCCCGTTCCTTATCGCCGCGCCTGTGTTACTGGCAGGTGAAGACGTGCCAGTAGAAAGCCTAACGGGTAAAACCGTGCGCACCGATTTAAGCAACCGTAAAGGCCCCATGCTTAACGAGAGCCTACCTAAGTTCCCAATGTATGAATGGATGGAATGGTTAGCGAAGCTGGGCCGTAAAACGGTGCAAGAAAATTATGAGATAGCACAGCAGAAGTGCAAAGCCTACAACCGTGCACAAGACAACGATAAGGGCGCCGATCGGATGGTAGATAACTATTCTGCGCTTATGACTGCATGGCGTTTGCTTACCGCGTTTACAGGTATCGAAGACGTTAACGGCGACTTCGAACGTGACCTAATTGCAGAAATGAACAGCCACATTTCAGACACCACTAACGACCGCGACCCATGGATTTGGATTGTTGAAATCATCATGGACGAAATTGCCGCTGGCCGTTACGTGTACCCCTATGTATTTGAGTGTGAGCCTCACAACGATAAAGAGCCACGTTACTTATGTGTGCGTGTTAAACACATGATGGCGCATTTATCTACCAGCGTGGCCCTACGTGAAAAGTACAACAACATGCCCGTGAAAACAGCGCGAGTACTTAAACACCAAATGGAGCAAGCAGGCGTTATTCACAACGACAGCGTAGTGCGCAGCATTAACGGTACCCGTAGCGGCCACATGCAACAGCTAGACGTTAAAAAACTTGAACAATACGGCATTAGCGTAACAGCACCAGAGACGCTACGTGCCCACAGAGAGCCGATGTTATGAAAGCGCAATACTTCAACAAAACTTACCCAGTAGGTACCCAATTTAAATATTTCCCTGTGAAGGGGAATTACAACTTTGAAATTGTGCGTACCTCTTCGCCAGCATGGGACATCCCTAGTAGCCGCCATGCACTTGTAAAACTATCTGGCCGCAGTGGGGGCGTCTGCGTGTCACATCTTAAAGTGAACTAACAACAGCCATTGAGGATTTTTTTATGATGTCATTTTTACCAAACTTCGGGCGAATGCCTGTTAGCGAAGAGCAGAACGTAAGTGTGATCCTGCAAGACGACAGTTTTTTTGAAGGGCCAGCAAAGGATTTTGAGTGGGAAGGCAAAGGGCCAAACGTGGTGGAAGGGTGGCGCGAAATGTTACCAGGTGAAGTACTGCACAGTGAGCACCGTTTACCTCACCGCAGAACCCGTATTTTAAAGAGGGCTTACAAGTGAAATTGATTAACGCTCTGTTAGCACTATTGGGGCTTGTAACAGTAGCGTCAGTGTACTTTAAAAGTGACGCACTACAAGCGTGTTTAATTCTATTAATTTTTATGATGCTGGTTGCAGAACGTCGTTCTCGCCATGTTCAACAAAGCAAAATGTGGAGGCGCATCAATGGCGACAAAAGGACTAAATAAGGTCCAGATTATTGGCAACTTGGGTGCAGACCCTGAAGTTCAATATCTACCAAATGGTACGGCTAAGTGCGTGGTTAACCTGGCAACTACCGAAATATTCAAAGACCGAAACGGTAACGCCAAAGAGGAAACCGAGTGGCACCGCTGCATCATTTGGGGAAAACGCGCAGAGATTGTCGGGCAGTTCAGAATTAAAGGCGAACAGCTGTATGTGGAAGGCAAAAAGAAAACACGCACTTACCAGGACAGCAACGGCCAAGAGCGCTCGATTTGCGAAATCATAGTTGACCAAAGCGGCGACGTGCAGCTGATCGGCAAAAAAGAAGCACAAGGTATTTAACACCCATGCCCGTGGACCAGGCGGGCTTACAAACTAAGGAACTAATGATGTCAAAAGTATATAGAAGATTTTTTAAAGTAACCGACGGGCCATTTGTCGACGCAATGAACGAGATACGAGCTCAAAACGAAGAGAACTACCAGCAAGCACAATCACTGTGTGAAAAGCATGGCGGCAAGTCGGTGATTTACTGGAATAGAGGGGGAATTGCTGCGTTTGTTTTTGATGAAGACCCAGGTAGAGACTGGAAATTAATTCGGAGAAAAGCACTCGATGAAATCGAAGGTGTAAAGGTGCTGCCTAAAAAGTCTTGTAAGAAAGGAAAGGAGATTAGTAAAGAGCTTGATGCCATTCCTAAACATAGAGATTTGAGTGAAGCATTGGCGGCCATTGGGCTTCCCAATAACTATCCCCTGATATTTATGTGCAGAGAAGGTAAAGCGCTATGTGCATATTACTGTGGTTCGCACTCAGAAAAAATCTACTTCATTTCAGTTCCATGGAAAGAAGTATCAAATGAAAAATTAGAAGCTTATAAGAAAGACTCTAATTCTTATGATAGCGAGCTTAAGTTTCTCACTGAATGGAACCCTCACGAAAGCATGGAAGAGGTGAAAGAGTGGGAAGTTGATAAGTACATGGATGAACTTAAGGAGCGCGCTAGTCATGCAAACTGAAATAGATACAGCCGAAATTGTTGTATGCATTGGCCTGCTAGGCGTGTGCGTTTTAAGTGTCACCTCAGATTCGCCAGACACAATCACCGGCGACATCGAGAACTGGGGAACCGACGACTGGCACGACCGCTTACCAAGGCATGTTAAGCCAGAAGAAGGTGTTTACACCATCAAAGCCGAAGTCACTTACCTAGAAGATATCGACGAATGTAAATACAACATTCTAGAAACTTCGTGGAAAGGCAAAGCTAACTAAAAGGGGTATATCGTGGAAAACAAGCTTGAAAAATTCTCTTGTAACTGGCGTCTAGAGAGTAGTCTTTCGACGTTTGAAACTACGCAAAAGGCAAGTGGCGTAGCAATTATTAACCTAAAAGAAGCTACCGAAACTTTCATGCGCTACATGGCGCTTCAAGATGGAGGTGTGGACTGGCTCAACAAAAAAGTTGGTGAGGCAGAGGCTTTCGCAAAACATATCTCAGGACAGCTAGAGAATGTAGCTGAACAAAACTAACCCCGTGGACCAGACGGGATAACAACCAAGGAACTAGCAATGATTGAAGAAAACCCATTTTTACAAGTAGGTTCACTACGCAACAGAAACAGTAACACGCTTCCCAAGCGCTCGAAAGAACGCAAAAAAGTAACTCGTGAACAGCGCCACCGCATTGAAGACTTTGAGATGGCAAAGCAAATGGGCTTAAAGGTGTGGGAGCTTTACGAATGAAAGCCTACGTTCTCATTGGCATTTGCGCAGCGATAAGCTGCGCTTGTGCTGGCGGCCTGTTAGTAGGCATGCAAGTATCAGTTCGCTTGTTTGCCTTCAGCTGTGCACACGAACCCCAGTGGTTCAAGAACACAATGCAGCATTTATCAACGGGCCTATTTTACTCTGCAGCTGTTGGCGCTATCTCGCTAATGCTGGTTATTTTTAAGGTGTGATCATGAGTGATAAAAACTTTGACCCGGGTATGGAAGATACCTGTGAATTAAAAGAGGCCTGGGCTGATGGCAAAAAGCTCTACTACGTTGAAGATATACCTGGCCTTTTAGAGCAGATTGCTAGTTTAAATAAGCAACTAGCAAAGGCTAATGAGCGTGTGAGGGAGTTGGAATCGGAATTAGATTTAAGAGACGTGAAGATTATCGACTTGCAGCATCAAGTTGGAACGCTGGAATTTAACCAAGTTACTCCCAAGGATTTAAACAAATTCGCCATAGAGAAGAAGGTTGAAGCGATAAATGAGGCTCTTGACTATTACGAAGAACTTAAAGCAAGTGAGGAGCCTATTGGCGCTGGGAGTATATTGCATGTTTGCTTAGGGCGCTTAATTAGCCAGCAAAAACAACTACGCAAGGAGCAAGAAAATGGGTGAAGGTTACGAAAGACTGTGGGCATGGTTTGGCCTATCACGCGCTAGCTGGTTAACAATGCCACGCGTTTTAATGCACCAAATGCCAGATGATTGGCAAGAGCGCATGGCTAAGCTTTGCGAAGAATGGGATGAAACGTGGGATTCTTCTGAAATGCCCAACCCAATTGTCAATGCTCAAAGCGATGGTAAGTTTGCAAAATGGCCTAAGTGGTTGCTCAACTATCGTCATCCAGACAAAGAGCAAATTGGGAAGCTACGCAAGGAGCAAGAGTAATGGCCATAAGTTCATTTGAGCGAGCAATCGACATTCAAATAGCTGATATGCAAAAAAGAGAGGGGCTGGCGGTTACTGTTGATTTGTCGAAGCCAGTAAAAACAAATCAGCAAATAAGGGAAGAGAGATTAACTAGGCAGCTTAGTCAAAAGATCAAAACAAAAAATGGTTCGTTTGCTTTAGCTGAGGCGGCATCTAATAGTAGACAAACCTGCCAACTACGCAAGGAGCAAGAGTGATGGCAGTAATAATTATATCTTTAGGTATCGGCGCTATGATTGGTTATTTCATTTGCATGTTTAAAGTATCTAAGCTTCAAAATCAATTGGCAAAGTTACGTATAGATGCGCTTCACGAGCAAAACAAAGAGGCGCTATTGCGCAAGTTACGCAAGGAGCAAGATTAAATAATAAAGCCCACAAATTAACGTGGGCTTTTTATTGCGCTTTTTGTTTTGGTTGTATTACTCTGAGTTTTTAAAGTATGGAGTAAAATTATGGAAGATGAATATCAAAACAAATACGACAACCAATCAATGGTGCCTGATAGCTTAAAGTTTATCGCCTTTCTACTGCTAATTATTAGCTTGGTCTTTGCTTTTCTATTTCTTCCAGAATATGAACGCGGCCAAGAGAGGAAACTTATTCACTACGTCTTTTCACTGTCCTACGTGTTCACCGGTTTATTTGTTTCATCTGTAATGTTTGCCTTAGCCTTTATTTGTGAATGCATGGACAAACGAGCCAGAGAGAATAAATTAGACGTTAACGAAGCAACAGTTCGCACTGCTCAATGAGGCAGTGCAATGCTGCTGTGTGGTCTGTACCGGTTTCTTCCATGCTAATAAGCATGGATTTAATAGAAGATAAAAGGCTGGATAAGAGAAAGGTGTTTTGCTGCATGTTTATTCCTTTAGTACTGCGCTGTAAACAATTCAATACTATCAGTCTAAAGTTGTACAATCTGTTAATTCAAATCCACATTACTAAACATTTGGCTATAAGCTAGCCCGTTACTATTCCCTTTTGCTAACCAGGTTAAGTAAGTAGTGGGTAAAACCATCTAAGGTTCTGTACCTAATATTTGGCCTACACGCGCAGCACCACATTTGAATAGTCTTAAGTTTTAACCCCTCAATGGCCGATGGCTTGTTATTTTCAATAGCTACAACCGTTTCCCTGCTAATACACAGCTTTTCTGCTATCTGTTGTTGAGTAAGCCCAGCTTCCCTGCGTAAAGCCCTTAATTGCTTTCCGTCAAACGACGGTGGCAGGCAAATCATGTATACCTCTAAGCCAAACCGAACCCTACGAATTGAAACAGCCAAACAGGCTGCTGACGCGCATTATTTACATTTTATACGGGGGCGCAACTATTGGACATTGGACATTTGAAGCATTTATTTAAGATATTTATTCTAAATTATTGTTTATTATCGCTTATTTTTTATTGCGCTTTTTATTGCTGTCAGTTTTGTTGTTTTTTCTGTCCGTTTTCAGCCGTTTTCTGTCAGTTTTGTTGTTTTCTGCGTTTCATCGTTTCTCTTATTATTATTATTTTTCTTTAAGAAAGAATAAGATAAAGAAATATAGATAAAAGTGAGATGTCCAGTTTTAAAATCGTCACTGGTCGGAACTGTCCGAAAAAAAAGAGCATGTCCGTAAATTTTGGACAGTTTTGGACAGTGCTTTGCCCTTGTTCTGCGCGGCCTGCATCGCTAAAAAGGGTTAAATGTCCAAATGTCCGTGAAAATATGCCCCTGGGGATCCTTTAAAATGCAGATATTGGTGAATGAGTGGTTGCAGTTTAAACAGCTGAATGAAGGCCGTTCAGCCGAAACTATTAAGAAGTACCGCTATTATCTAACGCTCTATCTCGCATTTTGCGAAAAGTCGCTAGTAGACCCTTACGAACCCAAGCAGCTGCAGCTTGAACAGTTTACTGGGTTATTCCTGCATCAAATGAAGCTGGTACCGCAAAGCCGGCGAACTGCAGTGGCTGCATTGCGTGGATTTTATGAATACCTATTTAATAAAGGCCATACACACGTCAACTTTACCGCCTCATTACCTTACCCAGCCTCTTCGCAAAAAATCCCCGTCGCTATGGGCCTGCGTTCTTTCGAGCAGCTGCTACAAAGCTGTGACCTGGAAACATTTATTGGTATACGAGACGCTGCGATTATTGCGCTAATGGGTGGATGTGGTTTGCGTTTGGCTGGTATTGTGTCGCTAAACCTCTCTAACATTGTTTCTTATGAGCACGACGGTGTTGAACGTTTAGCTATTCGCGTTGTTGAGAAGGGGAAGAAAGAACGGCAGGTTCCTTTGCCTATGGAAGTGCAACTATTCCTGCGTGTTTATATCGGTCATCCTGATTTACGCCATATCGACCGTACACTACCCAATGGTGATCAGGTGTTATTCATCAGCACTAATAACCGTAAAGTTAAGCCCTGGGATTATTACGGTGAAAACAGAAGAATATCACCGCGCACTATTCAGAAAATGATTCATAAACGAGGCATTGCAGCTGGCGTTCCTACCAATCAGGCTCACCCTCATGCACTACGACACCTTACTGGTACCGAATACGCAGAGGAAGACTTAGACATTATTACCCGTCAAACTCTGCTAGGCCACAGCGACCCCAAGACCACAGAGATATATACTCAACTCGCATTACGTAAGCTAACTAAGCAAGTCGACAAGGGTAATCCACTAGGAAAGATTACTACTGCAGTAACGCCACTCCTTAACGCCCTGAAGAAATAACCTCTCACTATCACTATAGCGCTGGGCCAATTACCCCAGCGCTAAAGCAAACCCCTCTCTCACCAGAACCTAAAATTTACCAGAAAGCTTTACACAGACACGCCTTTGGTTCTTTTCTGGTGCGTGGAAATTATATAGTCTGTACCACCAACTAATAGATAATGAATGTTTGAGGGTGTGCGCAGCAACCCTTGAAACTCTCTTTTTAAACGGACAATAGCACTTTGGTTCGCGGTAACTCTTACTGCGCTTTATATACAAAATACGCAATACACAATCAAAACCACACGATAGAACACAGCCTGTAGCCACACTCATTTAATAAAAAGCGCAATAAAAAATAGAAATACAACTTAAACACACACTTACTGTACGAATATCCTGCAATCTACCAGCATCATGCATTATCATTAGAAGGGGTGGGGGCTCGGCAAGTATAAGGGCTTTCTCAGATAGGGTAGGGTGGGTACCAGCATATCTGCACTGATTTTAAACTTCGTTATAAGGCAAAAATCATGAGTGAAAGCACGGCTGATATAAATTCGTTAAAAATGGCCGAACTGAACAAGCTAAACTTACCTAAGTTCTGGCGAGAAATATTACTTATCGCCGGCCCCGACATGTTTATAAAAATTTGGCGCGTCGCCAGCTGTCCCGAAAACCAGTGGAAGCAAGACAAAATTTACGTACCTTCCATCAAAAAATATCAAGAGTACCAATGCGTACAAATCATCAAATGCTTCATTGAACGCAACATGTCCTGCACAGAGATTACCAAAGAACTAGAAAAGCACGGAATGTCCCGTTCTCCTGATACAATAAGACGAATAGCGAAAAAGTACGAACTGGGGGAAGTACCCCTTAGATAGTGATTTTAGGAACTAACAATGACCACTTGTGTAATATATGCGCGTGTTTCCACTGCGAAGCAGGCCGAAAAGGAACTTCCTGTTCAAAGCCAAATAGACAAATGCCTAGCCCACGCTAAATCGCTCGGGGCCGATGTGAAGAAAGTATTCACAGACGAAGGTATCTCTGGCGCCACTGATAACCGTCCTGCATTCCAACAAGCCATTTCATACTGTGAAAACTTCGACGTTGATTATTTTATCTGTTGGAGTACTTCACGCTTTGCCAGGAATGCGCTTGAAGCAAAGCTAAATAAGCGACGATTAGCGAATAGCAGTACCAAGATAAGCTACGTGTCCCAAAACATCGACAAAGGCGACTCTGGCTTTATTTACGAGGGGATTTTAGAGCTATTCGACGAGTACTATTCTCGCCAAGTTTCACAAGACACCAAGCGCTCTATGATCGCAAATGCCCAGAAGGGCTATTTCAATGGTGGCTATCTAACATTTGGGTACCAAGTTGAAAAAGTACTGGGAGAGAAAAATAAGACCAGGCTAGTTCCCAACCCGATGGAAGTTGGCACTGTTAACCGAATATTCGAATTAAAGCTTTCTGGCTATGGTGGAAAACAAATAGCTGAGCTGCTTAACGCTGAAGGGCGTCTTAATCGTGGTAAGAAGTGGAATAAGACTTCAATTCTTGGCTTGCTGCGCAACGAACGTGTGGTTGGCCGTATCGCTTTCGGTAAAAAAGGCCGCGATGGTTCACTGCCTCGTTCTGAATGGATAGTGGTAGATAGCCACGAACCGATAGTTGCTTTCGAACTGTACGACGCTGTGCAAAAAACAATGGATAGCCAAACCCAAAAAGCGGTGCAAGAGGGCGGTTCACCCAAAAGTACTCGTTTCTTTACTGGCCTATTGAAATGCGGCAAATGCGGTAAGTCTATGAAGATAGAAAAGGCAAAAGGCGCGACAAAGACTTACTACTATTACAACTGCAGCACTAAACAGGCTGGTTTGGGCTGTGAAGACCGTAGAATTAATTCAGCCATATTCGACCCTTGGATGACTGATGTTATCTGCGCAGAAGTGCTTACAGAGCGAAATTTGAAAGACTTGCTATTGCAGCTTAACGACCTGTGCGGCTCTTGGGCGCAAAAAAAGCGAGACAGATGCAACGAAATTGTTCAGCAAATTAAAGAGTATGAGCGCAAGAACTCGCGCTTGTATGAACTATTGGAAGACGATGCAGGCATTTACAACGTGCAAGACCTTGCACCGCGTTTACGTTCTAACAACGAAACGATTAGGAAATTAAATACTGAATTAGCCGTGGCCGAAACGGAAAAACCACCACAGTTGGAAATTTCTGAAACTGACCTTACCGAATTGAGCGAATTGCTGGTTGATATCATCAAAACCACCAATAACCCGGGTAAAGTTCGTGAATTCTTTAAGACGTTTATTCACAGCATTATGCTGCAAGACAATGAAATTAAAGTGAAATACAGACCGGAGGCACTTATTACTGTGAACTCTGAAATAGTTCCCAGTGAGAGAAAGTGGCTCCCCCTCCCCGACTCGAACGGGGGACCTGCGGATTAACA
>CEUP01007590.1_pt1 | contig 23750 bp, 23 predicted proteins | sample 531371 | NCBI WGS metagenome assembly CEUP01 (sample SAMEA2622738, study PRJEB7988) | marine metagenome | biome: marine biome (ENVO:00000447); feature: marine epipelagic mixed layer (ENVO:xxxxxxxxx); material: "saline water (ENVO:00002010), including plankton (ENVO:xxxxxxxx)" | depth 150 m
CAGATGGTGGTAATACAGGTCAAACCGATGTATCGAAAACCTGAGGAAGGTCATGGCCTCACAGGCCGCGAGCTCGATAAGGACGAAACGTGGCGACTGCTCATCAAGGCCCGCAGCACTGTGCTGCACACTGAGGCCGGATATACGACAGACAACCTGCTCTTGCCGTCAAAAACTGATGCCTTGCAATGAGGGAGGAGACCATATACGACCTTCCCAAAAACAAACCCCGTGCGGGACGGGGTTTGTTGGTGTGGTTTCGCCTGCAGGTAGCAGTTACAGCTGCGGGGTCCAGGTCAGCGACAGGCGAGCGTTCAGCTCTTCGTTCTGGTACGGGTTGCCGAGGAAGTCGTTCGACAGCGCGTAGTCCTTCTCCAGGACGTTGCTGACGCTGATATCCCAGCGGGTGGTGTCGCTCATCAGCCAGTTGCCGCGCACTTCCAGGGTGCCGAAGCCAGACAGCTCTTGGGTGTTGGCGGCATCGTTGTAGCGGGCGCTGTTGGCGACTACCGAGAAGCCGACGCCGAAATCACCAAATTGGCGGTCGCTGTCGATGCTCAGCAGGCGCTTGGGCCGGCGTGGCAGTTGCTTTCCGGTGCTGCGGTCACGCGGGTCCAGCCACGTTGCCGAGGCGACGGTGTACCAGCCAAGGATGGTGCGCTCGGCCGACAGCTCGAGGCCGTTGATGCGCGCCTCGCTGATGTTCTGCGGGATCCAGAAACTGTCCAGCAGGATCAGGTCGTCGATGTCCAGTCGGTAGGCCGATGCCTGCAGCGTGGTTTGCGAAAACTGCCCGCGCCACTGCAGCTCGTAGCTCTTGGAGCGCTCAGGGCGCAGGTCTGGATTGGAGCCCCAGGCGTTGTAGAGATCGTTGAAGGTCGGCGCGCGGAAGCCTTCGCTATAAGACGCGACCACTTGCTGGTTATCGCTGAGGGCAAAGATCAGTGCGCCGTTGAAGGTGTTTTCGCTGCCGAACTGCTCGTTGTCGTCGTGACGCATGCCCAGTTCTGCACTGATCTGCTCGCCGCTGAAGCGGTATTGGGCGAATGCGGCCTGATTGTAGCGTTCGTCGTTGGTGAAGGCGCCGTTGGTGCGCAGGCGGTCTTCGTACCAGTCTGCACCGAGCTGCAGGTTGTGGGCGTCGCTGAAGCTCAGGTTGTTGAGCCAGCTGGCGGAGTCGCGGTAAGTGTCGTAGGACGAGGGAAAGAGGCTGGAGCGGGTATCGCGACGATCTTCCGCATGACCGACTTCCAGGCGGGTACGCCAGAGGGGGCTGACCTGCCACTGCAGATGCGCCGCTACGGTGCTCAGGCTGAAGTCGTCCTCGGGGTCGCCGAGGAGGTCGTACTCGGTGTTGCCCTTTTGCTCCAGCAGCCGGATGCCCGCTTCCACATCGTCGGTCAACTTGTGGGTCAGACTGGCGTTGAAGGCGCGGTTGCGGTAACCGTCGTCATCGCGGTCACCGCCGACGCTGTTGGTCGTGCGGTTGATGCCGTCAGTCTCGCTCAGGCTGGCACCGAGGGCGAAGCGGGTGCGCTCATCGCCGCCGGATAGGCCGAAGTCGCGGGTAAAGGTTTGATTGCTGCCAACGCCGAGTTTGACACGGGCATCCAGCCCCTCACGGCCCTGGCGGGTAAAGATCTGCACCACGCCACCAATGGCATCCGAGCCGTAGATGGCCGAGCGCGGGCCACGGATAACTTCGATCCGCTCGATCTGGTCGACGCTGATAAATTCCAGGCTGGCTTGGCCTGCGCTGGCGCTGGCGATCCGTTGACCGTCGATCAGCACCAGCGTTTGCGTGACGTTGGTGCCACGCAGGGAAATGCCGCTCAAGCTGCCCAGGCCGCCGTTGGTGGTGATCGACAGGCCGGGAACGCGACGCAGCAGGTCGGTCACGCTGTTCGGCTGCAGACGATCTATGTCATCGCGGGTAAAGACGGTGTTGGCTGCGCTGGTTTCTGTGCGCTCTTCAACCTGACGGGAAGCGGTGATGATGCTGTCGGGCAGCGACAGCGCATCGTTCGCCTGAGCAACGGCACAGGCCAGCAGGCCCGGAATGATCAGCAGTGACTTGTACATAGATTCCTCAAAAGTTCGGCTTTTGAGGAGGGCGGGAAGTCAGGAGGCAGGCCACCGCGCGGCGGCTGCACGCTGACCGGTGACGCCCTCCGCGACACCTCAGCAGACAGTCGCACGGCATTGCCGTGGCTGTACTCGCGCTGGGCCGGTCTCCGGACTTGGAATCAACACATCATCGCCTTCCCATGCAGAGCACAGTGGCATTTTCGATGATGCTGGCAGGGCTGGCCTGCGATTCCTTACCGTTGCGGGGGCAGTGTCGGATTCTCACCGACTTCCCGTTTCACCCGGACTGCACTGCAGGCCGGACACCCAGGCGACTGGAAGTGGGGCGGACTCTAGGCTTTTCGGCGGGGTGGGTCAAGCCTGCCAGAGGCAGGCTCTTACAAACGGTCGAGGCGGGCGCGAATGGCCGCTTCGATACCGGCAGCGTCCAGACCGCACTCAGCCAGCATTTCAGCGGGCTTGGCGTGCTCGACGTAGATATCGGGCAGGCCGAGGTTGAGCACCGGCAGCTTGATACCCTGGGCCAGCAGCCATTCGTTGACCGCGCTGCCGGCGCCGCCCATGACGGCGTTTTCCTCCACGGTCACCAGCAGGTCATGGCTGGCGCTCAGCTCCGCGATCAACTGAGTGTCCAGCGGCTTGACGAAGCGCATGTTGGCAACGGTCGCATTCAGTGCCTCGGCAGCCTTGCTGGCCTGCTGGTGCAGGGTGCCGAAGCAGAGGATGGCAACCTTTTCGCCCCGGCGGGTAAGTAGGCCCTTGCCGATCGGCAGCGGCTCCAGCGTCGGATCGATGGGCACGCCCGGGCCGGTACCACGCGGATAGCGCACAGCCGCCGGGCCTTCGTGCAGGTAACCGGTGGTCAGCATCTGGCGGGTCTCGTTCTCGTCGGCCGGCGCCATGATCAGCATGTTCGGCAGGCAGCGCAGGTACGACAGGTCGAAGCTGCCGGCGTGGGTCGGGCCGTCCTCGCCAACCAGACCGGCGCGGTCGATGGCAAACAGCACGTCCAGATTCTGCACCGCAACGTCGTGGATCAACTGATCGTAGCCGCGCTGCAGGAAGGTCGAGTAGATGGCAACCACCGGCTTGGCGCCTTCACAGGCCATGCCCGCAGCGAGGGTGACGGCATGCTGCTCTGCGATGGCGACGTCGAAGTAGCGCCTGGGGAAACGCTCGGAGAAGGCAATCAGGTCCGAGCCTTCCTTCATTGCCGGAGTAATGCCGATCAGGCGCTCGTCCTGCTCGGCCATGTCGCACAGCCACTGGCCAAAGATGTTCGAGAATTTCGGTTTGCTGGCGCCGTTGCTCGGGGCCTTGGGCTCCAGCTTGGTGATGGCGTGGTAGCCGATCGGGTCGGCCTCGGCGGGGGAAAACCCCTTGCCCTTCTGGGTGATCACGTGGAGGAACTGCGGGCCCTTGAGCTCGCGCATGTTCTTCAGGGTGCGTACCAGCGTAGGCAGGTCGTGCCCGTCGATCGGGCCGATGTAGTTCCAGCCCAGCTCCTCGAACAGGGTGCCCGGCACCAGCATGCCCTTGGCGTGTTCTTCGGTCTTGCGTGCCAGCTCCCAGGCCGGCGGAATCTTGGACAGGACCTTCTTGCTGCCCTCGCGCATGTGCGAGTAGGTGCGACTGGACAGGATCTTGGCCAGGTAGTTGGACAGTCCGCCGACATTGCGCGAGATCGACATGTCGTTGTCGTTCAGCACGACCAGCATGTTGGCTTCGACTTCCGAGGCGTGGTTGAGCGCTTCAAAGGCCATGCCCGCGGTCAGCGCGCCGTCGCCGATCACGGCAACGGTGCGGCGATCCAGGCCCTGCAGCCCGGCAGCGATGGCCATGCCCAGGCCGGCGCTGATCGAGGTGCTGGAATGGCCGACGCCAAAGGTGTCGTAGGGGCTTTCACTGCGACGCGGGAAGGCGGCCAGACCGTTCTTCTGGCGCAGGCTGGCCATCTGTTCGCGGCGGCCGGTGAGAATCTTGTGCGGGTAGGCCTGATGGCCAACGTCCCACAGCAGGCGGTCGTCCGGCGTGTGATAGACGTAGTGCAGGGCGATGGTCAGTTCGATGACGCCCAGCCCCGCGCCGAAATGCCCGCCGGTCTGGCCGACACTCCAGAGCAGAAATGCCCGCAGCTCATCGGCCAGCTCGGGCAGCTGGCTTTCGTCAAGCGCACGCAGCGACTCGGTGTCGTCGATACGGTCCAGCAGCGGCGTGCTGGGGCGATGGAGCGGGATTTCGTGGAAAGTGCTGGGCATCAAACAAGGCTCTGGGTGCCAACGTCGGTGGCGGGAAAACAAGGGCGCAGTTTAACCGATGCAGGCCGATAGCCCAACTGCACGCAGGGCTATCTCAGAAGCGGCGCTGAACGGTGTAGTCAGCCAGCTGGCGCAAGCGCTCTGCTGCGGGGCCGAAGCCTGCGACTGCGCTGAGCGCCTGGTCGCGCAGCTCGGCAGCCAGACGGTGGGCACCGTCCAGCCCGAGCAGTGCCGGGTAGGTCGGCTTGTCGCGGGCCAGGTCGGCACCCTGCTGTTTGCCGAGCACGCTGGTATCGCTTTCGATGTCGAGAATGTCGTCCTGCACCTGGAAAGCCAGGCCGACGCTGTCGGCGTAGCTGCCGAGGGCAGCCAGCTGTTCGGCATTGAGCCGCTCGCTGGCCAGTGCGCCCAATTGCACGCTGGCACGAATCAGGGCGCCGGTCTTGTGCCGGTGCATGGTTTCCAGGGTGCTCTGGTCGAGCTTCTCGCCGACCGCGCCAAGATCAATCGCCTGTCCGCCGACCATGCCCTGCGGCCCGGCGGCGTGGCCCAGCAGGCTGACCATCTGCAGACGGGTATCCGGGCGGCAGTCCGGCGCGCTGGCGAGCAGTTCGAAGGCCAGCGCCTGCAAGCCGTCACCGGCGAGGATCGCGGTCGCCTCGTCGAAGGCGCGGTGGCAGGTAGGCTGGCCGCGGCGCAGGTCATCGTTGTCCATGGCCGGCAGGTCGTCGTGAATCAGCGAGTAGGCATGGATCAGCTCCACCGCTGCTGCCGCGTGATCTGCCCGGGCCAACTCGCCACCGGCAGCCTCGCAGCTGGCATAGGCCAGTAGCGGGCGCATGCGCTTGCCACCGATGACCACGCTGTAGCGCATGGCACTGTAGAGTCGATCAAGACGGGGTTGCGGGGTATGCAGCTGATTGCTCAGGAAGGCGTTGATGCGTTGCTGACACTGCTCAAGATACTGACCGAATGGGCTCATTCGCTGGCGCCGTCAAAGGGTTCTGTCTTCAGCTCTCCATTGCTTTCGATCAGTTGCTGGACCTTCTGTTCCGCCTGGGCGAGCGCCTGCTGGCATTCGCGGGTCAGGGTGACGCCTTGCTCGAAGGCACTCAATGATTCTTCCAGACTGAGGTCAGCGCTTTCCAGCCGCTCGACCAGTGCCTGCAGCGAGCCCAGTGACTGCTCGAAGTCTGCGGCGGTTTTCTTCCGGGCCATGCGTTACCTCATCCGGGATGGTTCAAACGGCTGAACATTACCCAAGGGGGCGGGGGCGGTCAATCGGCGTGTGAGTAATGGCGGAAGCGTGACGGCATTGATTCAGATCAGCAAAGGCGGCGATTTTTTGACTCTTGTGGTGTCTTTGGTGCAGCGCTTGATTACAATTTGACATCAAACTCATCATTTATCTGATCTGCCATGACCGACGAATCGAAGGTGGTTGTTGCTGCATCTTCGGCGCAGCGTGACCCGATTATCAAGGCGCTTAAGCAGGCCGGGCTTGACTGTGAGCTGATCTGTCAGCCACAGGATTGCAGTGACGCGCCATTGTGCCGCTGGCTCGCTCCCGAGCAGCTGAACGAGCGCAGCCGCGTGCGTTTTGCCCTGGAGGATGCCATCGACACCCTGGAGCAGACGCGCCATGCCTTCCGTTCGCGGCAGCTGGCGGGGTTGCGTCATCGCCTGGAAGGGCTATTGCAAAGCTTGTCAGAGGATGATCTCTAGGGTAGCGTGTTTCCTGACCAACGAGACGGCTTTGCCGGTCAGGACGCAAGGGCCTGAAAGACAAGGCGCTGTACTCCCGAGCTTTTACAGCTCGGGAGTACAGCGCCTTTTTTGTTGCCCGCGCAAAACCGAATAACAACAGTCGGCAGCCCTATGGAGCGCTGCCTTTTTACCGCCATGGACGTGATAACCGTGCTTAAACCGGTATTCGACAAACTGGGGCTTGATGCCAGCGGCCTGCAACAGCGTTTGCATTTTCTCGACTGGAGCAACGCGGATGGGGAGCGTTTACGCCGTATCGCCAGTTTCGGTGAGCAGGCCAGCCACGAATTTGTTGAGGCGCTGTACGAGCGTTTGAAGCAGTATCCTGAAACACAGGGGATTCTGCGTGGCGAGGGGCTGGTCGATCGCCTCAAGCATAGTCAGCGGGGCTATTACAGTCGCCTGTTCTGTGGCGAGATTGACCAGCGCTATCTGGAAGAGCGTGTGCGGATCGGGCACATACACGAACAGGTCGGCGTTGAACTGAAGTGGTATCTGGGTGCGTATCGGATGTACCTGAGTCGCATGCTCGGTAACTGGTTCGACGACCTCAGTGTCGAGCAGCGGTCAAGGCTGGCTGATTTCGACAGTCTGCTGAAGATTGTCTTTTTTGACATGAGCCTGGCCGCTGACGCCTACATCGATGCCGAGCATCGTGCCCTGGAAGCCAGCGAAGCCCGGTATGCCCATGCCTTGCGCGGCGCCAACGATGGCATCTGGGACTGGGATCTGCAGCAGGATCAGCTCTATGTCTCCGAGCGCTGGGCCAGCATGCTTGGCTTGACCCAGGCCCAGGTCGGACAGCGCTCCATGCACTGGTTCGAGCGCGTTCACCCGGACGATCAGGCCGGCTTGCAGGCTGCTATCCAGCAGCATTTGCAGGGCGGCTCGCCGTGGATTCGACATGAATACCGCCTGCGTCGCAGTGACGGCAGCTACCTGTGGGTGCTGACCCGGGGCGTGGTTGAGGTCGACTTGTCCGGGCGCCGGCGGCTGGCCGGTTCGCAGACCGATATCAGCGAGCGCCAGCGCTTTCAGCGCGAACTGGAGCATGCCGCCCGGCATGACCCGTTGACCGGACTGATCAATCGCCACCAACTCAATATCCAGTTGCAGCGCACGGCCTCACAACTGAGCCGGCCCGGCGCGCGCCATGCGGCCTTGCTGTTCATCGATCTGGATCGTTTCAAACTGATCAATGACAGCCTCGGGCATGCCGCCGGTGATCGGGTTCTGCTGCTGGTTGCCGAGCGGCTGCGCAGCTGCCTGCGGCCCGGGGACCAACTGGCCCGTTTCGGCGGCGATGAGTTTGTCATGTTGCTGGATGATCTGGCCTGCGCCGAGGATGCAGAAACGGTCGCAACCCGGGCACTTGCCGCGTTGCGCGAACCGCTGTGTTTCGGCGAGCGTTGCCTGGTGGTCAGCGCCAGTATTGGTGTTGCGCCGCTGCTGCCCGGGCAGGGGCTGGAGGATGCCCTGCAGGCCGCCGACCTGGCGCTTTACAGCGCCAAGGAGTCGGGTAAGGCGCGCTTCGAGCGATTCGATCAGTCGATGCAGCAGCGGGCACGTCAGCGCCTCAAGCTGGAAAGCAACGTGCTGCAGGCGCTGCAGCGTGACGAGTTTACTCTGCATTACCAGCCGATTTTCGATCTGAACGCCCCAAACCAGCCGCCGGTGGCGGTCGAAGTGTTGTTGCGCTGGTCCCATGACGGTGAATCGGTCTCACCTGCCGCCTTTATTCCGGTGCTCGAGGAGTCGGGGGAGATTGTCTCGGTCGGCTACTGGGTGTTGGAGCAGGCGTGCAGACAGGCTCAACGCTGGCAGCAAGAAGGAGCGGGGCCATTGCATTGCTCGGTCAACCTGTCGGGTCGGCAGCTGCAGGAAGCGGACTTCGTCCAGCGCCTGCGTGAGATCCTCCAGGTCACGGGTTATGCGGCCGACAGTCTGGTACTGGAAATTACCGAAAGCCTGCTGATCGATCACGATCCACGGGTGCTGGCCAGCCTGCGCGAGCTTGCCGATATGGGCGTGCGTATTGCCCTGGATGACTTCGGGACCGGCTACTGCTCGCTTGGTTACCTCAATCGTTTTCCGCTTCACATCATCAAGCTGGACCGCAGCTTTCTGCACGAGACCCACGAAAACACCCGGCAATTCACTATCTGCAGGGCGATCATCGCGCTCAGCCGCAGTCTTGGATTGGCGGTGGTTGCCGAGGGCATTGAGCACCTCAGCCAGGTTGATCTGATGCTGCAGGAAGGGTGCACCCTGGGGCAGGGTTTCAAGCTGGGCTTTCCCATGTGTGCCGATGACCTGAGAGGTCTGCTTTTTCCCTGATGTTCACCACTGCGCCGCGAGGGGTATATGAAGGTAAATTTACCGATCACCGACAGCGAGGTCTGTTTGCAGGATGGCGATAACCTGCTGACAACGACAGACCTCAAGGGTGCCGTCACCTACGCCAACGCAACATTCGAGCGCATTAGCGGCTATTCGCAAGCCGAGCTCGTGGGGCGAAACCACAACATCATCCGTCATCCGCATATGCCGCCCGAGGCATTCAAACAGCTGTGGGACTGCCTGAAGGCAGGTAAAAGCTGGATGGGACTGGTGAAAAATCGCTGTAAAAATGGTGATTACTACTGGGTCAGTGCCTATGTGACACCGGTGCGTGAGAACGGCCGGGTGGTTGAGTATCAATCGGTTCGCACGCGTGCGTCGGATGAGCGAGTAGCCGCTGCCGAGCGCTGTTATGCCGCTTTGCTGCAGGGCAAGGTGCCGCGTGCGTTGCGGCGTCCGGCGCTTTCACTGTTTGCCCGATTGGCATTGGGCAGTGCCGCAATGCTCTGTGCGGCGGGTGTCATCCTCGCCTCGTCTGGCGCGTCTCTGCCGGAACTGGCGCTGACCCTGTCCGGCGGCTATGCGCTGTTGTTGACCGGCCTCTGGCACCAGTTGGGGCCGCTGCGTGCGCTGACACGTCGGGCACGGGCGATCGCTGACAACCCCCTGGGTCAGCTGCTTTATACCGGGCGCCGGGACGAGCTGGGTCAGATTGCCTTTGCCTTTGACATGCAGGAGGCTGAGGCCTCTGCGCTGGTTGGGCGCATGAGCGATGCGGCGCAGCGACTGGCCCAGCAAAGCCGGGATATGGTCGGCGCGGTGAAACGCAGCAGTCAGGCCAGCAGCGAGTTGCAGGCGGAGACTGAGCAGGTTGCTGCCGCGGTCGAGCAGATGGCGGTCAGTGTTCAGGAGGTGGCACGTAACGCCCAGCAGGCGGCCGAGGATGCCAGAGGGGTAGAGCGCAGTGCCAGCGATGGTCATCGGGTAGCCAGCTCCACCAGTGAACGAATGGCCATGCTGACCGCCTCGATTACCGAATCCGGCGATCGGCTGAAGGCGCTGGCCAGCCAGAGCGAACAGATCTCGGCCGTGCTGGAGGTCATCAACGGTATTGCCGAGCAAACCAACCTGCTGGCGCTGAACGCGGCAATCGAGGCGGCGCGGGCCGGTGAGCAGGGGCGCGGGTTTGCAGTGGTCGCCGATGAGGTGCGTGCGCTGGCGGCGCGTACCCAGCAATCGACCGCCACCATTAGGCAGTCGATTGAGGGGTTGCAGCAGGGTAGTCAGGCCGCGGTCAGTGCAATGCAGGAGAGTCTGCAGCAGGTTGATCTGTGCGCCGCGGGTGTCAGTGATGCCACCGAGGCGCTGGATGGCATCGACGGGCTGGTCAGCGGTATCAGTCAGGCCAGCGCTCAGATTGCCGCGGCGGTGGAGCAGCAAAGCAGTGTCAGTGACGAAATCAGCCGCAGTTTGCAGCGTATCCGGCTAGGCAGCGTGACCAACCTGGAGGCAATGGCCGAAAACGACGAGCATGCTGCCGAGCTGATGACGCTGGTGCAGCGACTGGAAGGGCTGGCCGGCGAGTTCTGGCAGGCGCACCGCGCCCGCTCAGACATCTCCCCAGAGGTGCTGAAGCATGGTCAGCGCAACCACCGGCGCGGTCTCGGTGCGCAGCACCCGCGGGCCGAAACGGGCAGCGTGGAACCCCGCCTGCTCAGCCTGCGCGATCTCGCCAGCGCTGAGACCGCCCTCCGGGCCGATCAGCAGGGCGGCTGACTCTGGCGCCGGCAGGCTTTGCAGGTCCTGCTCGGTGCGGTGGTGCAGGACCAGCCTGACGTCGACCTGCAGCGCGGACAGCCAGTCATGCAATGCCATTGGCGGATGGATCACTGGAACGCTGCTGCGGCCGCACTGCTCGCAGGCACTGACGGCGATCTGCTGCCAATGAGCCTGGCGCTTGTCGGCGCGCTCGCCCTGCAGCTTGACTTCGCAGCGCTCGGTAAACAGCGGAGTGATTTCGCTGACGCCCAGCTCGACCGCCTTCTGAATGGCCCAGTCCATGCGCTCGCCACGGGACAACGCTTGCCCGAGGTGGGTGTGCAGCGGCGACTCGGGTGTACCGGCCACCGGTTGCTGCAGGGTTATGGTCACGTCGCGCTTGCTCACCGCGCTGACTTCGCCCGGCCATTCCTGACCGCTGCCGTTGAAGATCTGCACGGGCGCGCCGGGCGCCAGACGCAGCACCCGGCCGATATAGTGGGCAACGTCGCCGTCGAGAATGACCTCGCCTGCGGCCAGCGGGCGATCCAGATAAAAGCGGGATACGCGCATGGGATCAGTCCCGGGTGGCCAGCTGGATACCTTCCCAGGCGACGCTGGCAAGGTGGTCGATCTGGTCCGGCGTGATCACATAGGGCGGCATGAAGTACACCACGCTGCCGAGCGGGCGCAGCATCGCCTGGTTCTTCAGCGCATGCTGATAGACGCGGATGCCGCGGCGCTCCTGCCAGGGGTAGGCTTCGCGGGTTGCCTTGTCCTTGACCATCTCGATGGCCAGCACCATGCCGGTCTGGCGGACTTCGGCTACGTGCGGATGGTCGACGAAGTGGGCGGTGGCCTTGGCCATGTGCGCCGACAGCGCCTTGTTGGTCTCGATCACGTTACCCTGTTCCAGCAGGTCCAGCGTCGCCAGCGCCGCAGCGCAGGCCAGCGGGTTGCCGGTATAACTGTGCGAGTGCAGGAAGGCGCGCATGCTCTCGTAGTCGTCGTAGAACGCCTGATAGATGGTGTCGTTGGTCATGCACACGGCCATTGGCAGATAGCCGCCGGTCAGCGCCTTGGACAGGCAGAGAAAGTCCGGGGCGATATCGGCCTGTTCACAGGCGAACAGGCTGCCGGTGCGTCCGAAGCCGACTGCGATTTCGTCGTGGATCAGGTGCACTCCGTAGCGGTCGCAGGCCTCGCGCAGCAGCTTGAGGTAGACCGGGTGATACATGCGCATGCCGCCGGCGCACTGGATCAGCGGCTCGACGATAACCGCGGCAATCTCCTCGTGTTGCTCGGCCAGGGTCTGTTCCATGTGGGTGAACATCTGCCGGCTGTGTTCCTCCCAGCTGACGCCTTCGGCGCGGTAGTAGCAGTCGGGTGAGGGCACGGTAATCACGTCCATCAGCAGCGGCTGATAGGTTTCCTTGTACAGCGCAACATCACCGACCGCCAGCGCCGCCAGGGTTTCGCCATGGTAGCTGTTGGTGAGGGTGACGAAGCGCTTCTTCTGCGGTTTGCCGATGTTGAGCCAGTAGTGAAAGCTCATTTTCAGCGCCACTTCGATGCAGGAGGAACCGTTGTCGGCATAGAAACAGCGGGTCAGCGGATCTGGCGTCATTTTTACCAGCCGCTCGGACAGTTCGATCACCGGGGTGTGGCTGAACCCGGCGAGAATCACGTGCTCAAGCGAGTCGAGCTGATCTTTTACGCGCTGGTTGATATAAGGGTTGGCGTGACCAAAGATGTTGACCCACCACGAGCTGACGGCATCCATGTAGCGGTTGCCTTCGAAATCATGCAGCCAGATGCCTTCGCCCCGTTGAATCGGGATGACCGGCATGTGCTCGTGGTCTTTCATCTGGGTGCAGGGATGCCAGAGCACCGAAATGTCGCGTTGCATCCACTCGTTGTTCAAGCCCATGTTCACCTCGTGTTGGAATAGCCTGGTGAGCGATTGTACATGAGCAAGGGGCGAGGTGCAGGGGCGGCCGGGAGCAGACTGCCCGGCCCGTCGCAGGGTGTTTGAGGTTGGCTGCAGGCGCTGCTCAGCGGGTGCCGAACACCACCATCGTCTTGCCTTTGACGTCGATCAGCCCTTGCTCTTCAAGGCTTTTGAGAACGCGCCCGACCATTTCCCTGGAGCAGCCGACGATACGGCCGATTTCCTGGCGGGTAATCTTGATCTGCATGCCGTCGGGATGAGTCATGGCATCGGGCTGTTTGCACAGCTCAAGCAGGGTGCCGGCGACCCGTCCGGTGACGTCGAGAAACGCCAGGTCACCAACCTTGCGCGTGGTTTTGCGCAGGCGCTCGGCCATCTGTCGACCGACGGCGTAGAGCAGCTCGGGGTCGCGCTGGGTCAGTTCACGGAACTTGCTGTAGCTGATTTCCGCTACTTCACATTCGGTCTTGGCGCGAACCCAGGCACTGCGGTCATGCTGGGCCGGTGACAGGTCGAACAGGCCCATTTCACCGAAGAAATCACCCTGGTTCAGGTAGGCAATAATCATTTCACGGCCATGTTCGTCTTCGATCAGGATCGTGACCGACCCTTTGACGATATAGAACAGACTGTCCGACTGGTCGCCCGCATGAATCAGCGTGCTGCGGGCGGCGAACCTCCTGCGATGGCAGTGGGCGAGAAAAGCATCCAGATTTTTTATTTTAGTAGTCAGGTTGATTGAAACCATTAAAAGCGTGTCCTGGCCGTAGTCGCGCGTACCGAAGATGCGTGGCATCCGTGTCAGCCTCAGCGTGAGACTGAAACGGATTATGTCCAGTTTTTATCCGTATGACCAGTGCGGACATATGCCGCAGGTTGCTGTGGTATTCTCCCGGCCCTGTGAGCGATTTTCCTGCGGGAGTCTGTGATGAAAGCAACGATCAAGTGGGTTGACGGGGTCATGTTTCTGGGTGAGTCCGGCAGTGGCCACACGGTGGTAATGGACGGTCCGCCGGAGGCGGGTGGGCGCAATATGGGTATCCGCCCGATGGAGACCGTGCTGGTAGGGCTGGGCGGTTGCGCCAGCTTCGATGTGGTCAGCATTCTCAAAAAGGCCCGTCAGGATATTCGGGATGTGCACACCGAACTGGCGGCCGAACGCGCTGATGTCGAGCCCAAGGTATTTACCAAGATTCACCTGCACTTCGTTGTGACCGGCAAGAACCTGAAGGAAGCGCACGTCAAACGCGCGGTTGAGCTGTCTGCCGAGAAGTACTGTTCGGCGTCGATCCTGATGGGCCGCGCCGGTGTGGAAGTGACCCATGATTACGAGATCGTCGAAATCGACTGATTGTTCTGCAGCGGGCGCAGCATGCTGCGCGCCCCCACTTCCGGTTCGTGGCGCCTGCGGTCACTCCGTTGGCTAGCCCGGCCCTTTCATGCAAGCGTCTGTGAGTTACCATCGGGCTCCCCAATAACAACAATCAGGGAGTAGTCATGCGTACATTCATGTTGGCAGGCAAGCTGCTGATGCTGGTCTTCTGGCTGACCGTTATCCTCAGTCTGTTCAATCTGGTTCCGGTACCCAACCCACAGCGCCTGCAGATGATCGCGTTGATCGTGCTGGGTGTGCACGTGCTGGAGTGCCTGTTGATGTTCGGCAAGCTGAAGAAAGTTGGCTCTTTGGGCCGGCAGTTGTTGCAGGTCATGCTGTTCGGGGTGCTGCATTTGCGTCACCCCGACACCGTCCGGTCGATCAATCAGGCCTTGTAAGTCGCCTTGGTCATGACCTTGGAGAGCAGCACCATGGCTTGCTTGATCGGCTCCGGGAATACCGCGCCGCCGGCTTCCAGCGCCTGCTGGCCATGTTCGATCTCGTCTTCGCGCATCTGCTCCAGGATGGCCCGTGACTTGATGTCTTCCTCCGGCAGCTGGGTCAGGTGATCGTCAAGGTGACGCTCGACCAGCTGTTCGGTGGCGGCAACAAAGCCCAGGCTGATGCGGTCACTGATCAGCCCGGCGGTTGCACCAATCCCGAATGACATCCCGTAAAACAGCGGATTGAAGATGCTGGTGCGGCTGCCCAGCTCCTTCAGGCGTTGTTCGCACCAGGCCAGGTGGTCTATCTCCTCCGCCGCGGCGTGCTCCATCTTCGAGCGCACTTCGGGTAGCTTGGCGGTCAGCGCCTGGCCCTGATACAGCGCCTGCGCGCATACCTCTCCGGTGTGGTTGATGCGCATCAGGCCGGCGATATGCTGGCGCTCGTGATCGTCCATTGGCACGTTAGCCAGATGCTGCGCCGGCGACGGACGCTGGGCCTGTGCTGCGCCAGGAATCAGCGTACGCAGTGACTGGTCTGCCTGATTCAGCAGGCGGTCGAGAAAACTGTAGTGTCGCGTGCTCATGATGGCGTCTCCTGCCCTGCAGCGCCTAGCCCGGAGGCCAGGTCATCTGGCGCTTGCCAAGGACATGCAGGTGAATGTGGTAAACGGTCTGGCCGCCCTGTTCGTTGCAGTTGAACACGGTACGGTAACCTGCCTCGCAACCCAGCTCCTTTGCCAGTTTCTGCGCGGTGTAGACCATATGGCCAACGACGGCGCGATCCTCTTCGGTGACGTCGTCCAGCGTGGCGATATGCTTCTTCGGGATCACCAGAAAGTGCACTGGGGCTTGCGGGTTGATATCGTGAAAGGCGAAGACCTGATCATCTTCGTATATCTTCTTGGACGGAATCTTGCCGTCGATGATCTTGCAGAACAGACAATCCACGCTGTGCTCCTTGGTTGGCTGAGGGTGCGGTCGGTGACCGCTTTACCGGCAGTGTAACGCAGGCAAACGGATTGGCACTATCGGCAAGTGCGTGGCAGGGCTGCGGCGCAGCATAGGAGGCATTGGTTGAAAAACGATATTCATGATCTGGGGTTGGTGCTGGATTCTCGCGTCCGCCTGATTGTCATCGAGTCCTGGCAGGAGCTGCGGGTTCTCGAGACCATCGGCTCGCTGGCAGTGCAGCGCGCGCAGACCTGGTACACGTGGAATCATCTGGACGGTTTGAGTCGGCTTGGTTTCGGGGCAGAGCCTGATCCCGAGCGCGACACTCGCGATGCCGGGGTTGCCCTGGATGTGGTCAGGGAGGCTGGCGAGAATGCGCTTTATGTCTTCTGCGACCTGCATCCCTTTATGGACTCGCCACGTATTGTGCGTCAGCTGAAGACGCTGGCTATGAACAAGGCGGCGACCGGCCCGACTCTGATTCTTGTCAGCCATGCAGTCAATCTGCCACCCGAGCTCAGGCGTCTTGCCGCGCGTCTGCAGTTGAGCATGCCATCGGAAGAGGAGCTGACCGCCATTGTGCGCGAGGAGGCGATGCGCTGGAGCGAGGCCAATCGGGGGCAGCGGGTGCGAACCGACAATCGCACGTTGCAGCAGGTGGTGCGTAACCTGCGCGGCACCACCCATGAGGAGGCGCGGCGGCTGGCCCGTAACCTGATCATCGACGATGGAGCGATCGACCAGAGCGACCTGCCGAACCTGAACAAGGCCAAGTTCGAGTTGCTGGGCATGGATGGCGTGCTGAGTTACGAGCAGGAAACCGCGCGTTTTGGTGAAGTGGGTGGTTTGCAGAAGCTCAAGGCCTGGCTGGCCGACCGTCACGCAGCCTTCAGCAAGGCGGGGCCGGTTCAGGATATGCCCCGCGGTGTATTGCTGGTGGGGGTGCAGGGGGCGGGCAAGAGCCTCGCGGCCAAGGCGATCGCTGGGCTGTGGGGGCTGCCGCTGCTGCGTCTGGACATGGCGGGGCTCTACAACAAGTACATTGGCGAGACCGAAAAGAACCTGCGTGATGCCCTTCAGCTGGCCGACGCGTTGGAGCCCTGTGTGCTCTGGATCGACGAAATCGAGAAGGGCGTTGCGGCGGATCAGAGCGACAGCGGCGTCTCGCGTCGGATGCTGGGCAGCCTGCTGACCTGGATGGCCGAGCGGCAGTCTAGGGTATTTCTGGTCGCGACAGCGAATGATGTCGCGCAATTGCCCCCTGAGTTGATCCGCAAGGGGCGCGTGGATGAGCTGTTCTTTGTCGACTTGCCGGGTGAGTCGGTACGGGCGGAGATCTTCGGCATTCATCTGGCAAAGCGCGAGTTTGATCCGGGGCAGTTCGACCTGCAGCAGTTGGCTCAGGCCAGTGACGGATTCTCCGGTGCGGAGATTGAACAGGCGGTGGTCTCGGCGGTCTATGCCTGCGCAGCCAGCGGCGAGCCGCTTGGCGGGCGCGACATCCTTGCCGCGATTGCCCGCACCTCACCGCTGTCTGTCGTGATGGCCGAGAAGCTGCAGGCCCTGCGCGCCTGGGCGCAAGGCCGAGCGGTGAAAGCGGACTAGAAGGGTTTGACTACCACCAGAATGACGATGCCTACCAGTGCCAGTACCGGTGCTTCGTTGAACCAGCGGTAGTAGACATGCGAGCGGGTATTGGCGTTGTTCGCAAAGCGGGTGCGAATGCGTCCGCATAGGTGATGGTAGATCACCAGCAGTGCGACCAGCGCCAGCTTGGCATGCATCCAGCCTTGGCTGAGCCAGCCGGGGTTGAGGTAGAGCATCCAGCCGCCGAGCAGCAGGGTGACGATCATTGAGGGGTTCATGATCCCGCGCAGCAGCTTGCGCTCCATGATCTTGAAGCGCTCGCGGCTGATCTCGTCTTCGGCCTGAGCATGATAGACGAACAGGCGAGGCAGGTAAAAGAGGCCGGCGAACCAGGTAATCACGGCCATGATGTGGAAGGCTTTTATCCAGAGGTACACACTAGTCTCCTGTGTCTGGCTGCTGCGCGGGGGCGGCGCTGGTAATTTCTGCCAGCGCTTTTATCATAGGGGACCGCTTTGCGGCCTCTGAGCGCAGGCTTGCCGCAGAGTATCAACAATTCACATGCAATTCAGGACGGAATGATGATCAAAGTAGGCATTGTAGGCGGAACCGGCTACACCGGTGTTGAGTTGCTGCGGCTGCTGGCCCAGCACCCCGAAGCGCATGTCGAGGTCATCACGTCCCGATCAGAGGAAGGCCTCTGTGTTGCCGATATGTATCCCAATTTGCGCGGTCACTATGACTACCTGCGCTTTTCCGTGCCGGATGTCGCCACACTGGGCGCCTGCGATGTAGTCTTCTTTGCTACTCCGCACGGCGTCGCGCACGCGCTGGCCGGCGAGCTGCTGGCTACCGGCGTCAAGGTGATCGACCTGTCGGCAGACTTCCGCCTGCGCGACGCCGACGAGTGGGCGCAGTGGTATCACCAGCCGCACGGCGCCCCTGATCTATTGCCTGAAGCAGTCTACGGCCTGCCCGAGGTCAATCGTGAGGCGATTCGCGGTGCGCGGCTCATCGCCGTGCCCGGTTGTTATCCGACCGCCACGCAGCTTGGTCTGATTCCCCTGCTGGAGACGGGGCTGGCCGATCCGGCAACGTTGATCGCAGACTGCAAGTCGGGTGTCAGCGGCGCGGGACGTGGCGCGAGTGTCGGCTCCCTGTTATGCGAAGCGGGCGAGAGCATGAAGGCCTACGCGGTTGCGGGTCATCGCCACCTGCCGGAAATTCGCCAGGGGCTGCAACAGGCTGCCGGCGGGCCTGTCGGTCTGACCTTTGTGCCGCACCTGACGCCGATGATTCGCGGCATTCATGCCACCCTGTATGCGCGAGTCGCAGATACCAGCGTGGATCTGCAGGCGTTGTTCGAGCAGCGTTATGCCGACGAGCCCTTTGTTGACGTCATGCCTGCAGGCAGTCACCCGGAGACGCGCAGCGTGCGTGGTGCCAACGTTTGTCGCATCGCGGTGCACCGTCCGCAGGGCGGGGATCTGGTCGTGGTGTTGTCCGTGATTGATAACCTGACCAAGGGTGCTTCCGGTCAGGCCGTGCAGAACATGAACATTCTGTTTGGTCTGGACGAGCGCGCCGGGCTGCAGCAGCCCGCGCTGCTGCCCTGATGTTCGGTTCACGGCGCCCCGGCTCTCACTCCTTTCGGGAGCATCATGTGACGCTGCAGCCGCGCGAAAGCCGGATGCAGCGGCGCTGGCGGCGCGCAGTGGTCATCTTGTTGCTGATCTCTGTTCCGGTCAGTGCATGGCAGGGCTGGGAGGCCGCGATGCGGCACCAGCAGCCGCTCGAACTGGAGCGCCTTGCCCTGGTTGAGAGTCAGGCGCAACTCACCAGGGAACTGGAGGAGGCCCGTCAACGTTATCACCAGCTGGAAGTCGATTTGCTGGTGGCGCGTGACGCTGTTGCTGAGGGGCAGCAGATTATTCACGAGCTTGAGGCTCAGCTGTTCAAACAGCAGCAAAGTCTGGCCCAGTACCAGGGCGTGCTGGCGCCAAGTGCGATGGCGCCGGGGCTGCGAATCCAGGCTTTTGAGTTGCAGGCCACAGACTCTCCGGCGGCTTTCCGCTATAAAGTCATGGTCAGCAGGGTGGGGGACGAGAGCGATACGCTGGAGGCCAGTCTGGCAGTCAGTGTCAAAGGGCTGCTCAATGGCAAGACCGATGAGCTGTCTCTGGCAGACCTGTCCCCGTCATTGGGAAATGATCAACTGGCACTGAATTTCCGCTACTTTCAGGTCGTGCCCGCTCGCAGTGAGCAGGCCCTGCTTACCCTTCCGGACGGCTTTGAGCCCCAGCAGGTCAAGCTCGTCGCAACCCGTAACGGAGACACCCTGGTTGAGCAGGTTTTCGATTGGACGGTTACAGGAGCAGAGCACTGATGTGGGGATCCGACAAGCGCAAAAAGGCTGATATCGGCCAGTTTAGTGGCAAGACGACCATCATTGCCCAGCAGGCCCAGATACGTGGCGATATGCGATTTGATGGCGCCTTGCAGATTGATGGTCGGGTTATCGGCAGTATCGAGGCTGAAGAGGGGCTGGTGCGCATCAGTGAGCACGGCTACGTCGAAGGTGTTATCAAGGCGTCTCATGTGGTCATCAACGGCCAGGTCGTTGGCGATGTGCACGCACTCGAGCACCTGGAGCTGGATGCCAAGGCGCGGATTAGTGGTGATCTTTATTACCGCTATATGGAGATGGTTATGGGGGCGCAGATCAGCGGTCAGCTTAATTATCTCGATGACAGTGCCCAGTCAGCCCAGCTCGACGCGGTCCTGCAGCTCGAATCGGAGAATAGTTGACCAAAAACCTCGGGAAAAAGGATAATGCTCGCCCTGTTGTGCTGCGGCCAAGGTCGCTGGAGGTTGTATGTCTGCTGAAGTCTTTGTCCCTTCACCGCTTATTTTCAGTGATAACGCGGTCAGTAAGGTGCGTTCGCTGATTGAGGAGGAGGGGAACGACAGTTTGAGTCTGCGCGTCTTCGTGACAGGCGGCGGTTGTTCCGGGTTTCAGTACGGCTTTACCTTTGATGACGAATTGGCCGAGGACGATACCGTTGTCGAGCGCGACGGTGTGCGTCTTGTTGTTGATCCGATGAGCTTCCAGTATCTGGTCGGGTCCGAGGTGGATTACCAGGAAGGCCTTGAGGGCTCGCGCTTCGTGATCAACAACCCTAACGCCAGCACGACCTGCGGCTGCGGCTCTTCCTTCTCGATCTGATTCAGGCGGGGTGCAGCGCACCTAAAATGCGCTCTCCGCTTGCCCCTGTCACGCTTGGCAGGTTGCCGCTGAGGCGTTGATCAAAACGCCACGCCAGCCAGGCAAATGCGATCGCCTCCATCCAGTCCGGGCTGACTCCCAGCACCTCCGTAGACTGAACGATTTGTGCCGGCAGCATCTGCTGCAACAGTGCCATCAAGTGTCCATTGCGCGCTCCGCCACCACACACAAACAGCTCTTTGGTGTCACTTGCCGCGAGCTCGACGCTGTGAGCGATGGTTGTGGCCGTGAGCATCGCAAGGGTGGCCTGTACGTCAGCTGCGGGTATGCCGGTGCTGTGTTGAAGGTGCGCGGCCAGCCAGCCCTCGTGGAAATACTCGCGCCCTGTGCTTTTCGGCCCAGTGCGCGCGAAGTAGGGGTCTGCGAGCATGCGATTCAGCAAGGCCTGATGGGGGTGCCCCTGTCGCGCCCAGTCGCCGTTGGCGTCGTAAGGCAGCCCAGTATGGCGCTGAGTCCAGTTGTCCATAAGGGCATTTCCCGGGCCGGAGTCAAAGCCTGCAACAGGCTGCCCCGGCCGGAGGACTGTCAGGTTGGCAAACCCGCCGATATTCACCAGGGTGCGGGTTTGTGTTGGACAGCTCAGCAGCCATTGGTGAAATGCCGGTACCAGTGGCGCCCCCTGGCCACCGGCTGCGAGGTCGCGACTGCGAAAGTCGGCTATGACGTCGATACCGGTTAGCTCCGCGAGCAACGACGGTGAGCCGATCTGCAAGCTGAAACCCTGTTCCGGATGATGGCGGACTGTCTGGCCGTGGCTGCCGATAGCGCGCACCTGCTCGGGGGCTGTCTGGCTTTGAGTCAGTAATTGCTGTACACCCTGGGCTGCCAGTCTGGCCCAGGCGTTACCCGCGACGCCGGACAAATAGAGTTCGTCCCCTCCCGGGCTGCACAGATCCAGCAATTGCTGGCGCAGATCGGCAGGCATCGGTACGCAAAGGGCGTCCAGGCACTCGGCCCGGCGTTCATCGTTGAATCGGCAGAGGGTGATGTCGATACCATCCAGGCTGGTGCCTGACATGATACCGACATACAAGGGGGACATTACTGATCCAGCGCGGCGAGCTGGGTAGCGCGTGACTGGTCCATCGACGCCATCAGCTGCTGGCTGGTGGCGAGGAAGGCGGTGCGCTCACTGCTGGGGATTGGGTCGGAGGCCGGAAGCTGCACGCTAAGCGGGTCAACGTGACGGCCATCAACGCGGAATTCGTAGTGCAGGTGCGGCCCGGTGGCCAGGCCAGTCATGCCTACGTAGCCGATGATCTGCCCCTGGGTGACGTGCGTGCCCGCAGTAACACCCCGTGCGAAGCGGCTCATGTGTCCATACAGTGTCTGGTACTTGCGCCCGTGCTGGATAACGACGGCGTTGCCGTAACCGCCCTTGCGGCCGGCGGAAACAACCCGGCCGTCGCCTGTCGCCTTGATGGGCGTGCCGGTGGCAGCAGCATAATCGACGCCTTTGTGGGCGCGAATGCGATTGAGCACCGGGTGCAGGCGGCCGGGATTGAAGCGGGAGCTGATTCGGGCAAAGTCAACCGGGGTCCGGATGAAAGCCTTGCGCATGCTGGTGCCGTCAGCCCGGTAGTAGCTCGCATAGCCATTGCGATCCGTGTAGCGCACCGCGGTGTAGGTCTTGCCGCGGTTGGTAAAGCGGGCGGCCAGAATGTTTCCCGAGCCTACGGTTTTGTCATCGACGTGCTTTTCCTCAAACAGTACTTCGAAGCGATCGCCTTGGCGGATGTCGCGTGCGAAGTCGACGTCATAGCCGAAGATGTTGGCCATCTGCATTGTCAGGTTGTGATTGAGTCCGGCGTGCTGAGCGGCAAGAAACAGAGAGCTGTCGATGGTGGCTTGAACGTAGCGTTCGCGGATTTCAGGCTCGATAACCTGCTTGCTGAACTGGTAGCCGTCTGCCGTTCGATCAATGCGGATGGTTTCCAGGTCGTTCAGTTTGGAGCGCATCGCGGTCAACTGACCTTCCGCGTCGGTCTGATACTCCAGCACCTGGCCTACATTCAGGCGAGTGAAGCGGCGTGCGTCCTGACTGCTGTTGATGACAGCATGCAGGGTGCTGACACCCAGGTTTGCCTGATCAAACAAGGTGGACAGGGTGTCGCCGTTGGCAACGGTAATTTGTTGCCAGGTAGGGCCGACCTCTGCAGCTGCAGTGTCAACCGCAACAAGGGGCTCGTCGTTCGCTGTGGCGGTTGCCTGCCGTGCGATATCCATCGGCTTGGGGATTGTGACTGCTTCGCTGACCAGTGCGTCCAGTTGTTCAGGAGACTGGGAAAGCGACTGGTCGGCATTGGATTCGGGGGCCGGCAACTCGAGCTGGACTAATGTCTTCTTGGCTTCGACGTCGGCGGTAGGGACTACGAGCAGGATGATGCTCAGCGCTGCTGCGATACCGCTGGCTGCCACGAGGTGGCTTTTGGGGTATCGCGGTGACTTTTTATCTTGAGATCCCATAAGCGCTCTTGTGTAGAAGTATTCTAGATAAAGTGGACTAACTTGCTAAATTATAATTGAAAAGCTGCTGTGGCAAGCTTTTGCCTTTCCCGCCTGTCAGATTTATACCGCCAAATTATGTCCGTTTCGTAATGCCTGCTGTCCGCAAGGTGCGCCTGCGCTGCTTGTAATTGATAGGCAATGTTGTATGGTTTGTCCCCCTGAAAACACCACCCACTGACACTCACAGGAAAACTGCAGCTATGAAGCCGGTTGACGAGCAGTTGGCGCTGATCAAGCGCGGCGCCGATGAAATTCTGGTTGAGGGCGAGTTGCGCGCCAAGCTGGAGCGCGGTAAGCCACTGCGAATCAAGGCGGGTTTTGATCCGACCGCACCTGACCTTCACCTCGGTCACACCGTGCTTATCAATAAGCTTCGACAGTTTCAGGATCTCGGTCATCAGGTTTTGTTTCTCATTGGTGACTTCACCGGCATGATCGGCGATCCGACCGGCAAGAACGTCACGCGCCAACCGCTGACTCGTGAACAGGTGGCTGCCAACGCCGAGACCTATAAAGAGCAGGTTTTCAAGATTCTGGATCCTGCCAAGACGGTGGTCATGTTCAATTCGACCTGGATGGACAAGATGACCTCCGCTGACATGATTCAGTTGGCGGGCAAGTACACCGTCGCTCGGATGCTGGAGCGCGATGACTTCGACAAGCGTTACAAGGGTGGTCAGTCGATCGCAATCCATGAGTTCCTGTATCCATTGGTGCAGGGCTACGACTCTGTTGCAATGGAGGCGGATGTCGAGCTGGGTGGTACCGACCAGAAGTTTAATCTGCTGATGGGGCGTGAGCTGCAACGGCAGTATGGGCAGGAGCCTCAGGTCATTCTCACCATGCCGATTCTGGAGGGCTTGGATGGCGTGAAGAAGATGTCCAAGTCGCTGAATAACTATATAGGCATCAGCGACGCGCCTGGTGAGATGTACAACAAGCTGGTTTCAATGCCGGACAGTATTATGTGGCGCTACTTTGAGCTGCTCAGCTTCCGCAGTATGGCGGAGATTGATCAGTTTAAATCGGACGTCGCTGCTGGTGCCAATCCGCGCGACATCAAGATCAAGCTGGCCGAAGAGTTGGTTGCTCGATTTCATGGAGAAGAGGCCGCGGCCAATGCTCACCGCTCAGCAGGCAATCGTCTGAAAGATGGCGAGCTGCCGGCGGATATTCCAGAAGTGGTTATTGAGGCGGAGGCTGATCTGCCGATTTCCGCAGTTATCAATCGGGCCGGTATGGCGAAGAATGCTGCTGCTGCGCGTGATTTGCTTTCTGCCGGCTCAGTGAAGGTTAACGGCGAAGTGGTCGACCACTCCTGTGTGCTTGCGCTGGGTGAAGAGTACGTGTGTCAGGCCGGTAAAAAGCGGTTTGCCAAAATTCTTCTGAAAAAGGCTTGACGGAAAATCTGACGGGCCTATAATTCGCCTCCTCA
>CEUP01048315.1_pt1 | contig 22939 bp, 20 predicted proteins | sample 531371 | NCBI WGS metagenome assembly CEUP01 (sample SAMEA2622738, study PRJEB7988) | marine metagenome | biome: marine biome (ENVO:00000447); feature: marine epipelagic mixed layer (ENVO:xxxxxxxxx); material: "saline water (ENVO:00002010), including plankton (ENVO:xxxxxxxx)" | depth 150 m
CTGTTTCCTTTTGCTTCTTACCGTCTTTATCTAAAACAGGCTTACCTGTTTTTTCATCAAGCTTTATACGCTCTTCGGTAAACTTCCAATATTGAACGGTTGTACTTTTTTCGCCTTTTCTTACCTGCGCCCCCAAATCTGAGGCTTGTCTATAAGTCAACCACCGCTGGTCTTCTCTATCACTTGCCATAAGATGCAAAGCATTTATGCCTTTATACCTATTTCCTGTAGTTGGATTATAAGGAAGGAATGAAGCCGACTTCTCAGCATTCCAAGGTTTTTGCCAAGGTGCTGTTCCCTCTTCTAATTGCTTTATAATCTTTTCCGCTACTGTTTCGTGAAAAGGTTTCTTTTCATTTTTCATATCAGTTTCCTCTAATCGAAATTGATCTACATCAGTAGCTGGAAAGGTTTTTTGCTCACGCTGGCCACGCATAATCCCTTTTGCAACTTTGCGCGCTTCTACTCGTAAGTCTGATTTAGTCAACCTTCTGTCTACAAGACCTGACTTTCTCAATAATTGATTAAATGTGGAGCAAACAGAATCCCATGCATCTTTAAAAAAAGAACTCTCTTCTTCTGCAACATAGGCAAATACTTCTTCCGCTTTTTCTAACCCTGACTTTTGAGGGTAAAACTCGTTTACTGTCTTCCACACTTGCTTTAATGATGGTTCGTTTTCAGTCGCCCTTATGTTGAGTAATAGCCCTAATTTGTCTTCTGGCGCGAATGTGTTGAGTCCGTGGTGTCCGAGCAATTCGTGTCGCAAGGTTGTTTTGACTTCTTCTTCGTTATCCAAATTGGAAGCGATAAGGGCAACGATACGCTTTGCTGGGTGGAACGCTCCTGAGATGACGTATCCACTTTTTTCGATTGAGTTTTCTTCACCATAAATATCTTCCTGTTTAGGCTTTATGACTGCGATAACGTCTATATTCCCGTTATACTTTTCCATAAAGTCATTAAAAATTTCTGTAACGCGCTCTACGGATAATCCTTTATTCGCACCCATCGCCTTTACTCTTTATCTATTGCGCTTTCTATCGCATCAGCTTCGGTTAATGCGTCTTCAGAAAACGCCCCTATTAAGTCGGCTTCATCAGGATCAAATGACACTGTGAAGGTAGGGTTTTCTGCATCCAACAATTTAGCCGCTAAAATGTCTTTGTCTGTTTTCATGATGTTTCCTTTTTGGTGTTAGATTCATAATTTGGTCTACCTTTGATGTCTGAATAAGTGACATCACATTTTGGGTAACTACTACACCCCCAAAAAAAACGTTTTTTCCCTTTTCTCCTAATCAGTCCAGCCCCACAGCTATTACATTTATGAATATCAGATATATTGCTCTCGCTTTTTTTCTTGGCTACGGGCTTTCCATTGCTATCGGGCAGCGATGTTTTACAACCATCAACATATCCAGTACACCCCCAAAAAAACCCGTTTGCACCTTTTAGCTTCTTCATAGGTTTAGAACAGTTAGGGCAAGCCCACTGTTTCACTTTTAAATTACCAATTCCCTCCTCTTCCACTTTCGCCACATGCGAAGATAAATATTCAACGTGCTCTTTTATAAAATCCAAATAATCAAGTTCACCGCTCTCTATCATTAACTGTTTTTGATGCCAAATAGCTGTCAAGTCGGGGTACTTCGCTTGGTCTGGTATGATTTCGTAAAAGTCTCGTGCGGATTTTGTACTGACAATCGACTTTCCATTTTCTTTTAGAAACCCTCTTTCAAATAAGTTGCTAATGATTGTATCTCTCGTAGCCGCAGTTCCAATACCGCCATGCTCTCCAGCTTTGCCCTTATCTCTTTCGATAAGGGCTTTTCGTAAAGCTTCATCTTTTATGTACTTAGCTACTCTGGTCAAATCTGTAAGTAGCGTATCCATCGTATATCTAGCAGGGGGTTTTGTTTCTTTTTGTTCAATAGAAGAGTGAACACACGTTCCTTTATCACCAACTTTTAAACTTGTTAAATCTAAGGCAAGCGCATCAACATCATCCTTAACTTCTTCATTGTCTTTATCGTTTCTATATAAGCTTTTCCAACCAGCCGAAACTTCAAGGTTAGCAGTACACTTAAACGTAAAATCTTCACATTCTAGAGTTACTATCGTTTGTTTGAATTTATATGGGGGGAAGAACTGAGCTAAGTATGCTCTCGCAATTAAGAGATAAATTTTTTGTTCTTCTTCTGTTAGTTTTGATAACTCTGCGCTGGCCTTAGTCGGTATGATTGCGTGGTGTGCAGATACTTTGTCGTTGTTAAATGCTCTGCTTTTAAGCGATACATCTGCAAAACTTAAAGCACTGCTGAACATTGTTGCTGTTTTGCCTATCGCAGCTAAGACATCACTAGCTTCTTCATGGTGTTCGTCATTTAGGTATTGGCAATCAGAACGGTTATACGTAATGAGTTTATATTTTTCACGAAGCGATTGGGTAATATCTTTTACCTGATCGGGTTTGTATCCAAACTTCCTACTTGCCTCTACTTGAAGCTTCAAAAGATTGAAAGGTAAAGGTGGGGGTGTAGATTTATTGGTTGTTGATATGTTAGATATTGTTGCTTTTGCCCCTCTCACCCTGTCACAAATACGACTCGCAAAGATTTCATCGATAATACGTTTTTTATCGTCTATAGGACTTTCTTCAGTAACGACATACTTTGAATTAAATGAGAGTGTATTAAATTCAAAAGTAGTATCGATATCATAGAAAAATGACTTTTTATGGGCTTCATGCTCTAAGTCTCTACGAACAACTAAACCAAGCACAGGCGTTTGCACTCTCCCTAATGAAAGCACACCTTGGAAACCTTGTTCAGCAGCTTTGAGAGTATATAAGCGAGTCATATTGTAACCATAGAGCTGATCGCACACCATCCGCGCTAACGTGGCTTCTGACAAACCTCTAAAACTGGAATTAGGCTGTAAGTTATCAAGAGCTTTTCTTACTACAGTAGTATTATTATCGTTAACTAAAAGCCGATAGATAGGTTTAGAGTAAGAAACAAAATTTAGAATTTCATCTACTAAAAGTTGTCCTTCAGGGTCGGGGTCTCCAGCGTGAACGCATAAAGAACTTTCTTTAAGAAGTTTAAGAATAATGTCTAGTTGCTTAGTACCGCTTTTTGTTTTTTTAAGTTCCCACGGTATAAAAACCATAGGTAAATGTTCCAACGACCATTTTGCATATTTGCTATCGTAGTCTTCAGGGTCTTTTAGGCTGAGCATATGCCCGTAACAATATGTTACTCTGTCGCTTCCGCATTCAAAATAACCATCTTTTTTACTCCCTCCCCCTAGTCCATCAACGATAGCCCTAGCTAACTCTGGTTTTTCAGCGATAAACAACCTCATAATATTACTCCGTGAAGATTGGACGTATAACATCAGTTATTTGGTAAATGGACTGTGTGCCGTAGTAACGGCCATCGTACGATTGAGCATTGAACTCGGATAGCAGTAATACCTCTCCTTCACCGAGCCTATAGTTAGATGCGGTAAAGGCAGGCATTTCTCTACCATATTTATCAAAAAGCATATTTTTGGTGTTAGGTATCATTTCACCATTGACGCTAACTGCATCTAGCGTTGCAGTTACTTTATCTCCTTCTAACGCGTACACTCGCTTGATAAGTTCGCCAAAGCCTCCATCACAATAACCAGCAGTGAGATATTGACGTTTAAAAGCTTCTTTAGAGAGGGCATCGTTTTTCGGACAGAAGGTTACTAAATCCCCTTTTTCTGGCTGTTTATTAACTACCCAGTACAACCCTTTTGGAAAGCTTGGGGTTGTGTTATATCGCCCTCCAGCTAAATAAACACCGCAAAAGACGATAAATATTAAGATAAAGACGACAGCTATATATTTCGTCCATGTGGCCAAAAAGCCTTTTAAAAAATTGATATTTGCGTTCATGTCAATAACACCGGTTCTGATGGAGAGTTATCTAGATTAATGAGTTTGTCACTATGATTTGGTGCAGGAACTTTGACACGTTGAGAAAAAGTATTGTCTTGAAAATAGAGAATTTGCTTACCGTATATTGCTGGATAGCCAGCAACATAAATAATCATATCTCCCCCTTCAATGATCTTATCTCCACTCTTCTTAGGGGACGGCATTCTTAAACATTCATCTTCAGTAAGTAATGGCCGAGCAGTTTCAGTCATTGTTATTGATACATTCGAAAGCAAAGCACTAGAACGCTTACCACTTGTAGTTTTTTGCTCTTTGACTACGGTTGTTGTTCCTGTCAATTTGGATAAATGCTGTGCTGTTTCTAAACGATTTGGGGGATAAGCATTTTGAACATGACAATTAGAAGTAATCGTTTCATCTCTACCATAACCCGTTTTTTCGCTTTTTAACTGGTTTATGTCTTGGCAGATTAAATAACACTTAATCCCATAACCAGCCAAGAATGCTAATGACTCTTGCAAAATATCCAATTTTCCTAAGCTTGGAAATTCGTCTAACATCATTAGCATTCTATGTTTGTATGACTTAACAGGTTGACCGTCCTTAAATTTCATATCATCAGCATTAAGCCTAATTATCATGTTTATCATAATTCTAACCAGCGGCCTTAATCTGGCTTTGTCATTAGGCTGGGTAACTATGTAGAGAGAAACAGGGTCTTCATAATTCATTAAATCCTTTATTCTAAATTCTGACTTGGAGACGTTTCTTGCGACTATTGGATCACGAAACAAAGAAAGGTAGCTTTTTGCTGTAGAGAGAACTGAGCCAGCTTCTTCATCTGGCCTATCTAATTGGTCTCTACCAGCAGAGCCAATAACAGGATGATTTTGACCATTGTAATGACTGTATTGAGTCATTTCTGTATATAGGTCATAAACAGAACGGTTGGGGTCAGAAAGCATTTTATCAACTTCTGGTAAAGTCGCTAATACGCCCTCATTTCTGCTTTTATATAAAAGGTGCAATATGCACCCAACTAACAATGGTTGTGCAGTCTTTTGCCAATGGTCGTTAAGCCCTTTTCCATCGGGGTCAACTATGAGAGTAGCGAGATTTTGAGCATCACCGACTTCATATTCAGTGCCGATACGAATTTCTTCTAGAGGGTTAAAGCATACCGAACCATCTGCCGCTGCTGGCTCAAATTTGATTACTTTATTTTTAGCGTATTTTTTCCTCCAGCCTGACGTTAGCGCCCAAAGCTCCCCTTTCAGGTCTGCTACCACTGTACTAGCTTGCCAACTAAGTAGTGTAGGTATGACTAACCCTACACCTTTGCCGCTTCGCGTGGGTGCATAGCAAAGTACATGCTCAGCGCCGAAGTGCCGCAGATAATGAAGAACACCTGATTTATCTACCCATCCACCAACATAGACACCAAGATTGTTAAATAACCCAGCTTTATCTATATCTTTCTTATCCGCCCATCTCGCTGAACCATGTAGAAAGTCCATTGCTTTTGCGCTATGAGCAGTCATCATTTTGTAAATGATGACTCCGAATAGATATAAGCCGAATATAACTATTCCATATGAACCTGATTCTACAAATTGAGACTGTGCTGAATCACTCCACTCAAAAAGCCAGAATAAGATAGCCCAAGGGGCATATATTCCATTTATATTCTCCCCAAGAACATCAGCATAGCTGTAAGAACTTGCGAAGTGTTGCGTAGAAGCACTCATAGACACGACAAGAACGATAAGAGAAAGGAAGAACAACTTATATTCTCTCGGCTTTTTTGTCCTTATTTGAGGGCCAACTGTGTTATTTCTCACATCTTTCATCGTTTGATGCCTCTGCTTAACAATGTAATTTTCTTTGTGTCGGTAACGGTCAAATCGCAGCCTTTCCTTGCTTTTCTAAGTCGATTGACAGTCTTAGTGTCTGACTCAACAACTAACACCTCATTCATTCCCTCTAGTAACACCAATAAATGTCCGTCTATATTTCTATAGCCACCAAATTTATAGCTACCAGAATCACTTTCAGAAAACGCTCTATACTTCGATATATCGTTAATGTACTGTCGTTTAGTATTACGCTCACTGACCAATTTATCAACAGCTTTAGAGCCTAAATTTTCGTTATAGTGAGAATCATCTAGTCCTGACCTAGATAAATTCCGTCGCACAGTTCTATCTGCTGCTGTTCTTTGCTCGACCAAGTTATTAGATACATCACTCTGCAATAGCACTTCAGCTCTGTCGGAGACGCGAACCATACCGAGTTTGGACAATCCTCGCAGACCGTTTTGGCTCTCGGGCGGCGGGAACTTTCCAACTCTTCCAAAGTTCGACTGTTTGAGTCGCTCGTTGTCATACTCTCTGTAGGGATTTCTTCTATTGTTTGGCTGTTCGTCAGTTCTTGCTGTTCGTTGGTATCGCTCGTTGTTTCTTTGACTTCTGGCTCGTCTAATACTGCTAACATTGCGTCTAGTTCGTTTTGACTGTCTGATTTCATCGTATTGCACCTTTTGGTCTGGGTTTAATTCAAAAATTTTCTTTAAATGGTTAAGGTTTGGGTCGGTAAAATTAACGTCTAATTTATTGAGAGCAGCGGATTTTGCGATGTCAGTTTTAAAAGTGTTGCTACCATTTACATTTAAGGTTTTACCAAATTTACTAAGGGCAACTTTGAGTACAACGCTACTTTCATTTGAAGATTGGGTGCTTGTTACCTTTAAAGAATTATTGGTTTCTCTAATAACGGTGTTGGATAGCTGGTAAATCACTGTTCCATTTGATGTAACGTGTGAGATAGGGATAGTTGAATTAATGTAACCAGGTGTGGAAGAGGATTGTGTTACTGGTAAAATGACATTGCCCTTAGTAGATACACTTGGCGCGTTTCTCCTGCGAAGAATTTTAAGCGCCTCTACGTTTCCATTCTCAGCCTTTTTTGATAGCCAATGCCTCCAGCTTTGCATTTTCGTTGCTGAGTAAACGCTATTTTTCTTTTCAGAATATTCAGCATTAACCTTTTTAATGTCTCGCATCAACTGTTTAGAGATATGTTTCAATGCGATGGATTTTAAAACACCTCTCCCTGCAAACTTTAAAGTCTCGCGCTTCAATTTTGCGGATAGCTTCAATTTTTCAATGGCCTTCTTTTGCTCTTTGCTCAGGTCACTGAAGATACTTGCTCTTCCTAATAATAAATTTTTGCGGTCTTCTTGGTATTCTTTATATAGATTCTCAGCTTCTACACTACTATCAAGAGGTTTAGTTATGTAGCTCTTCAGTTGGTTAGTGTTCTTCCCCTCTTCATATTTCCCTAGTTTTTTTTCTAGACTTTTTAGGCTTAAACCACGATCTACAGAGCTACCTTTAACGGCAATTCCTTCTGAATTTATAAATACAATACCATTGCCTTTTTTAACTGCTTTTATGCCGTTGTCTTGTAATAAATTGTGTAGTTCATCCCAGCTTTTGGATTGATTAATTGAGAGCTTTTTTATACCCGTAAGTAAGCTTTCTACTCCAGCCATGTTCTCCATATCATCCGCTTTATTTTGACTGGCTGTTTTTCGAGATTTATGGTTATCTTTTTCTAAGCCATACTGCTCTTCAATTTTTATACAAAGTTCATCTCTTGTTTTATGATCACGATAGGGCTCATGTAAATTGTGAGTAACAGGATGGATCTTATTTATTGCCATGTGCATATGGAGATTGTCTGTATCTCTATGAACAACAGTAATCCTTTGATGTTCTTCAAAACCAAGAGCCTTGGCCAGCTGACTTTCAATATCTTTAAGTTTGGTATTGTCTAAGTCTTCACCTTCCCGAAATGAAACAAGCAAGTGATATGTTTTGTCCGAAACGGCTCTAGTATTTAGCGATTGAGTTGCTTCTACCTCTATAGCCGCCCATTTTGGGTCGATGCTATGACAGTTGGTAATGAATATATCCCCAACGCGCTCAGCTTTACCCTGATCGTCAACTAAGTAATTAGTTAACCCCGAAAAGCTACTTTTCCTCGGGTTATTCATCGGCACTTTTTTCGTTATCATAATTTTAGCCGCTAAATTTTTGAGGCTTTGTCTAAGAGAATTTTCTGATTCTGATAGATTGTTTCTAGAAGTAATTCTATGGTGTTATTGAGTTTATCTTGGTCAAACAATGCTAACTTTTCGTCATTAGTAAGCCATAGTTTTAACAATCCCCCCAACCGCCCTTGGTCTGCATTAACTTTCGCTAAATCTCCAATAAGTTCTTTATCAAGAACACTAGAAACCTGAATACCAAGTCCGACTTTTCTAAGGTATTCAGAACTACTTAACCCATGCGACTTAGCTAACTCACTTATTTCATTTTTCTCTGACGGTGTTACATAAACACGCACTGGGCTAGTTTGTTTTCGCGTTTTTGCAGACATCTTTTTTCCTTTAGGCGGTAGCCGTTGCTTCGCAGAACAGGACTAACCATTGAGCAGAATGCGAATAAAGGTTGTGAAGAGGCACTACGAAGTAGTAAGCCTACTTCACCTGTCCTGCCCTGTTTTTACGGTGTAAAACACCAAGAATAAAACTACTCTAGGACATTTATTCACCTATAGCAACACGATATATCGAATAAAAAATTGTATTATGCGCGTAAAGCGGTATAGACTTTAGAAAAGAAAGATTTCTTTTATATCGAATAAAGGAAAAATAAAGAAAAAATAAAGGTAATTAAAAATGGCTAAAAAACTTAGTGAGCGAATACGCGAAAACATTGCCAATAAAAGGCCGAATAAACGCGCAAAGAACCTTTCAGCCTTTTTAGCGAATAAAGAAGAAATTGAAGCAGCGTTAGAAGATAAATGGTCAGTCAAGGTTATTTGGGAAACATTGCATGATGAAGGTCGAATAGGCATTAGTTATCAAGCATTCAATAACTATGTAAATCGGCATATTAAAAATAAGAGTGCTGACCATCACGAGCATGAGAAACAAAAAATAGATGGTAATAAACCAATAACATCAACAGGTTTTGTTTTTAATTCAACACCAAAAAAAGAGGATTTACTCTAATGGCAAAAATTCACATTATTCTGCAAGGCAAAGGTGGTGTAGGTAAATCACTCGTTGCTTCAGCAATAGCACAATACAAAAAGACTAAAAGCCAAGTTCCGTTATGTATTGATACCGATCCAATTAATCAGACCTTTACTGGATATTCAGCTCTGAATGTAGAGACATTAAACATAATGGACGGAGACGAAATCAATTCACGTAAATTCGATATGTTAATTGAGAAAATAGCATCATCGGAGAATGACGTAATAATAGATAACGGTGCGGCCACGTTCGTTCCTTTAGCGCACTACCTGATAAGCAACCAAGTAGCTGAGCTTTTAAAATCGTTCGGCCATACGTTAATAATACATACTGTTATTACAGGTGGCCAAGCCATGCTAGATACCATTAGCGGTTTCTCTCAATTGGCCAAGCAATTCCCTGAACCCAGTTTATTTGTTGTTTGGCTAAACCGATATTGGGGAGACATTGAAGCTGGGGGTAAAACGTTTGAAGAAATGAAGGCGTATAAAGATAACAAGTCTAGAGTATCGGCTTTAATCAATATTCCTCATCTTAAAGAAGAAACGTTTGGGAAAGATATAGAAGATATGCTTCAAGAGCGATTGACATTTGAAGAGGCCATTTCAAACGAAAAAACAAACATCATGACTCGACAGCGATTGAGGATATACCAAAAAGACTTGTTTTCTCATATGGATGCAGCGGCGGTATTATCATGAGTGAATATGATGAACTTTTTACAGAAATTGCAAAGAAGCATGGTACAGCTTTAAGCAAAAACGATCCGATATTAATCGTCTACACACTCAATCAAAGGATGATAGAAGAGCAATCGAAAGCGCAAGAAGCGCTTTTTGAACAACTAAAAAGTGAGCTTGAAGAAAGAACACAGAATTGGCAGATGTCTTCAAAAGAACAAGCGGAGAAAATTCTTACTGCTGCCTTAGAGGCTAGCAAAAAAGCGATGCTCAATACTATGTCAGACAATGCCAAACAAGCTTCAAATGCTGTTAGAGAAGAGTTCTTTGGATTAACAGAGAAATTAGAAGGAAAGCTTGTAGAAAATCGCAATACAGCTTACATCAATCTAGCTGCATCACTATTTACGCTTGCCAGTGTTTGTATCATTTTATGGTTATTTATATCGGGGATGTTTTAGCAAGGGTAATAGATTGTGTGGTCTTCCTCACTTGCTTTTTTTCACGCTCTTTAGAACGGGTTTGATTTTCTAAAGCCCGTTCTTTTTCCATTTTTTTGCAATACTCTTCATACAAAGAGGGTTCATTAAGCCTTAATTTCCTACTTGCTAACTCTTCAATCCTCGGTTCATGTAACCCCATCGAGCTACGAATGTCTTTTACAAAAGTTAACCTACTTTCGATTTTCGCAATCATCCCAACTTGCTTATTTAACTGATTTCGCCAAGTTTTAACTGCTTTTGGGAGACTAAAAAAATTGGGTTTTGCAGAGCGAATACGATCAGCCTTAACTTGCTGTTTTTGCAACAACTGTGTCAGCTTAGTTTCGATTCGCTCTACTTGGTCGTGCTTTTGTTGTATGTAGCTTTCTAAAACGCTGTTGTATTCTTGTTCTACCGATGATGACTCCAACATCGCTTGTTGAGTGTTTTCAATAGCATCGGCCTCGTAGAGCAAGGCCGCCGATTCATCTTGATTATCAATCAAAGGATTATTGTGCATAACATCACCATTTTAGCCGCTAAAAACTAACGCCCTCGTGATCTTGATACCTCTTTTGCCACGCTTTGGGCGACTCCGTTATTTGTATACTGAATTGATACGTTAGTTCCCACTTTAGGTATAGACTCAAACGATTTTGCAGAATGCTTTACAAATTTATTTTTAGCTTCCATTTGATAGACAAAGTTCTTATCTGAATGAACTACGATACCTTCAGTGGCCTTACTTTTTGAAGCCTCTTGTGCATTGTAAATATTATAAATGCCAGCTCTTAACGTTCCAGCTGGCTCAACTTTATGCACTTTCCATTGCTTTTGTGAATCTTCCTTTTCAAGCAGGCGGCTTCCGTTCATCACGATTACTCGCTCTTTATTCATTATCTATATACCTGAAAAATACCCTGTCACATTATAGCGTTAAACATATTAAATTCTTCAAATATATAAAATAGATATTCAAAAAAAATATACCGCCTATTAAATAAAACACAAGAGACCAAAAATAACCAACAAAAATTTTCAATATATAATAAAAAACCGCCACGTGGACGGTTTTTTATCTACACCAAACACCCTCTTAACTTTCTAATATTGCAACTATTTTTATATCTTTCAACGCCGCTTCTATTTCTTCACCATCATCATCGAACTTTATATATCCATTACCGACTTCTGTAGGACGTATCTTAGGTAACAGCATAGCATCTCGACCTTGAAACTCGACTCTAATAGTATATTTATTCATCACCGTTGGGTCTGTAAGCTTTTTCTTTGAATCATCACTTTCTGATTTTATTACGTCTTCAGAAGTTTGACTTAGTTCCTCTTGTTCGCCAGCGGTCAAATCACCTTCATTCTCTACTGACAACGCTTCGGCTTCGACAATCGGATTATCAATTGAATCAATTGATTCATCACTTACTTTAGAGTTCTTGTATTTAATAAATTCAGTCAGTGTTTTAACACTACCACGGGTAATATCGTTACTTTCGTCCGAAAGCCATGCTAGTACATCGACTTCATGTTTCTTGTATAGCTTTAATAGTTCATTCAACAGGGTAACGTCAGTACATCTACCGCTATCAAAAACATCTTTAAGCGGCTCGGGGAGATTTAAGAGCGCTACATGCATACTTACATAAGATGGAGATTTACCTAATTTTTTAGCAATCTCGGATTTTTTATCACCTTCATCCATGCGATATTTAATGAATGTTGCAACTGACTGTGGACTTTGACGTTCTCGTTTAAGGTTAGCTTTAATTACATCGTAATCGTCATAATCATCATCAATTGTTACAGGAACAACTTTAAGACCTGCTCTTTTTGCACACTCTTTACGAGTGTGGCCAGATTTGCATACGTAAAACCCTTTTTTGCTGGGGTGGTTGGATATTACAAGAGGCTCTTTAACCCCCCTAGCTTTAATATCCTCTGTTAGTTCCTCTTTGAACTCTTCCGACACATCTTGTCTATTAAAAGGAAAGTCTTCTATTAATTCAATCTCGACTAATAGCGCTTCACCATTTGCAACAGGCTTATCATCTAATAGGTTAGAAAGGTTTCCAAGGCTTGATAAATTACTCATTATTTCAACTCCATACTTTCTGCAACATACTGTGCAAATTCGCGCATTTCATTAGCCGCTTTTCGTGCCGCTGTCTTTTTAATTTTCCAAACAGGTACTTTGGTGTGTAGCGCTTCTTCAAAACTGGAGCGCTGGCCAATAACTACAGGGGCAATTTCTTTTCCGTTGGACTCCATTAGAGAATTGTAATTGCTTACATGAAGAGGGTTTCTTCTATCCATACGGCTAGGTATTAATCCCAAATTAACTAAGCTAGGGTTAACAGAAGACATATTTGAGATGGTTTTCTTCATCATTCCCACACCCAACATACTAAAAGCAGCAACTTCTATCGGTGTAAAAACATAATTTGCAGTATACAGGGCGGCGGTAAGTCTAACGCCTAGTGTGGGGGCTGTGTCTATAAGGCAAACATCAAAATCAGCCTCCAAAGAATTTAAATTACTCTTTAGGTTTTCTCCAACCACGTTGATAGGTTCTTGCTCTAAATCTAACATTTTAGGATCACCGTAAATCAAGGTGATGTCTTTATTAGCTACAATAGAAACATGATTATTATAAAAGAGATCGGAGGCTGGTAAGTTTGATTTATAATCGCTTAGACTGTAAGAGGCGTTTCCCTGTGGGTCTAAATCTACAACAAGAACTTTCAACCCCCTTTCAGCAAAGTCATGCGCTAAATGAACAACGCAATTAGTTTTTCCTACACCACCTTTCTGCTGGGCTGAAGCACATATTTTCATTATTTTTCTTTCCCCAATTTTTTCTTTGCCACTTCCGACCATTGTTGAACTTGATACGCTTGATGCTCTGGAAGTATTGCCGATACTCTCATGAATCCCATTGGCAATGTTGTCTGCTGATGCGCTTCCCAAACTCTCTTTACTGCTTGGGATACAGCTCCCTTGCTGATACCCAGCGATTCTGAGAAGTGCTTTTGCGGAAGCTGCTCCACTAATACGCCGTGAGCTATAACCTTGGTCTGCGCTCCAATATCCAGTTCCAAACATGCTCGTTTGAACTGCTCTTCTGTCAGTTGCTTTTTCATGTAAATTCACCACTCACACCTCGCACCTAGTTACTAAATTAAATTAATAGTGATTGCAGTCACTATCAGAAAGTTTAGCTAAACTTTGCGAGTCTGTCAAATTTTAGCCGCTAAAATTTAGGTTTATATTCGGAGTGAAACAAAATCAATCCAACCAACAAAATAAAACAGGCTATCGCCCATAATCCACTGTTCCTATCTGTACTACCGTCAGAAAACAACCAAATAAGTCCGTTAAAAACTACAAAAATAGATAACGCCCACTTAATGAAAGGAAATAGAAAAAGTGTAGTTATCCTCAGAACCCTTAAAAAAATTAAAAATATATTCTTTAGAAAATTCATAATAAAATACCCCAGTTAGGTCGCACCTAGCACAGTTTAGTTTGTTGCAGCAGGCTAAACACAGCCCTAGCAATTTAGCTAGGGCTACCTTCAATCTATAAAGCTAAAAATGCCAATGTGCAAAATAAAGCTTAACCTCTACATGCTCAATTATCAATCAGTCATTCGATATAACGTATAAAGTTGCCGTTTAAATTTTCTTTCTTTGGTGTATTAACGCCGTAGGCATTGTTGTTCAATAATAAGTCTTATTTGTTCATGAATTTATAATCAATCAACTCTTATTAACCAGGGGGTGAGCGAAGCGAGGGGGAACCCCTAGAAAAAAACATGCGCGAAGCGCAACATTAATGGGGGAGAGTTCGCTGGGTCAAAGCGTGATGCGGCTCTGCCGCAAATCGCGGTTTGGGTGGGATTGAGTGGCTGAGAGGGGGCTTGCCCCCTTTCAAGGAACGGCGGCCGTAGGCTAAAGTTAAAATACAGTTATTATATAGTTAGCTTTAAAGTTAAAAACGTTACGACAAGATATTTGCTTGTAACTGACTGTAAGCAATAGGTTTTATTCCTTCTGGTGTTCTTAATAACACGAATATGCGTTCCTAATACCACGAATATGCGTTCCTAATAACACGAATATACGTTCCTAATAACACGAATATGCGTTCCTAATACCACGAATATGCGGATAGCTTCTTATAATTCTTGTTATAAAGCGTCACAATCGATAATGGTTCTCAAAAAGAACACCAAAAAGGTTAATTCCATGCATCTAAACTCTATAAATTATAACGCCCTTCCTAACCCCACATTGTAAACGTTCCTAAAAACACGATTTCTAGATTTCTAACGGTTGCATTATATAGTAAAAGATATAGTTTTTATCTTTTAAAATCAATTATATATAACAGTCTTATAAATGTTAAAAATAAATTTAGTTCCTAATGTCACGAATAACTAAGCTGATATGTTCCTAAAAACACGAAATGTTGACATTGGAAAAACTCTACTTCAGTATAATTGTTCCTAATAACACGAAAGAGTTATAACAATGTCTCACCAGTTTGCCCCCGAACAACAAGAGCTTTTTATATGCGATGTAGCTGATGCTGTTTTAAAAGATGTGATGCAAGAAATGGAACACCCTTTCTATTCACTCTCTAAAAAACCCCAAACTGAAATTAGACGTTACGAGCATAATGGTTGTTACATTGAAGTAACTCCAAGTGTGAAAGGCCAAGCAACCATATTTGATAAAGACATACTGATATATGCAATCAGCCAACTCATAGCCGCTAAAAATAGGGGAGATGAAATAAGCAAAGAAATAAAAATAAACCCCCGTAATGCACTCATTTTTGCAAGAAGAGGAACAGGTGGGAGAGAGTACGAGAGTTTATGTGGAGCGATAGATCGGTTAGCAGGAACGCGCATTAGTACCAATATTAAAACAGGCAAAGAGGAACAATACGATAACTTTGGCCTGTTGGAAAAAGCCAGTGTAAAAAGAAAATACGGCATGGATGGTAGATTAATGTGGATAAAGCTAACACTTTCAGATTGGCTTTTTAGAGCCGTTGAAAGTCAAGAAGTAAAGTCAATCGATCCTGCTTATTTTGACCTTGGGAAACCGCTAGAACGCAGATTGTATGAAATTGGGAAAAAGCATATTGGTAACAAAACAAGTTTTGAAATTAGCTTAGAGAAGCTTTACAAGAAAAGCGGCACTATGAGTACAAAAAGGAAATTTAAGTTCTCAGTTAAAGAGATAGTTAAAGCAAACAACCTTCCCGAACTGGATCTAATATTCCATGAGCAAAGAGATATTATCGAATATCGCTGGAAACAAAAACAAACATTGAGTAGTGATTATTCGATAGACGGTACTACTAAAGTACTTCCCCCCCTCCCGAAAGAAGCTCATATAGCCGTTTATAAAAAGTTCCCTACAGCTGACACTCCATCACTAGAACAAGAATTTAGATACTGGTGGTCTAGCGAAGTAAGAGATATACCTGAAAACATCGTTGGTGCATTTTTTGGGTTTTGTAAAAAAATATTAGAAAACCCAAATTATGATAATAGCTTTACTAAAGCTGTTAATAAAAAAGAAAGCAGCGCAAGCATACAGGCTTGCGAAAACACTCAAAAGTTACTCTTTGAGCACAAAAAATAATCAATACATTCATATTGTTATAATCCGTTGCTTTGAAAAATTGATATTGTTGTTATTTTGGTAATAAACTTGACCTGAGCGGTTCTAAAATAGGTACACTAACTTTAGCTAAATGCCTATTTTATTTTAGCCGCTAAAATTTTTAAAGGTCTAGGTATAACAACAATGAAATCTAACTATGTACATTAGGATATTTTTTACTAATGTGATCAGACTTCTCCGAGAGAGAGATATGACGATAAGTGAGTTACATCACCTATCTGGTGTATCTGTTTCTTTTTTGAGTGATTTAACAAAAGGAAAGGGCAATCCAAGCTTGAAGGTCATGCAGCAGATTGCAGAGGCTTTTAATCTTCCCCTTCCGCTGCTACTAGAGAATGTCGAAAAACAAGTATGGCAAGAATATTATGAGAAGGAAATGGAACGGATTATTCCTGAACTACCAAATGGTTATGAGTATGTTGGCGCTATTCTTTCTTCTGAAAAGGCTTTTCGAGTGAAACAGTGGGATAAAGAAACAAGAGAGCATTTAAAACGAATGCGGAAATCATAATGATTATATAAAGAAATTAACGCTCCAATATGGAGCGTTTTTTTTGTCTAAAAAAAATACTAATAAATTCTTGCAAGGATCACATTTACGATATATCGTTATTTTAGCATTTTAATTAAGCTAAATTTGTTCGGAATAACGAAATGGATAAAGGCTCGGCATCAACGCCACCGTCAACTTTGACACCTACTGAAATACGTGTTCATGAAAAGTTACGTAGGGATTTGGGTGTTCTCTTCACGAATGCGCTCAGTAACCCACAAACAATCGAAATCATGTTAAATGCTGACGGTAGTTTATGGCATGAGATGTTAGGTCAAGAAATGGTCAAAATCGGAACTCTGAATCCTATTAAAGCTGAAGCAGCAATGCGAACCATTGCTAGTGCATTAGGAACAACAATTACTGAAAAAAATCCGATATTAGAAGGCGTATTACCGCTTGATGGTAGTCGATTTGCCGGATGGATACCGCCAATTGTTGCCGCTCCAACTTTTAGTGTAAGAAAAAAAGCAGGGCTTATTTACACCATAGATGATTATGTCTCACAAGGAACGATGACAGAACAACAAGCCGCCGCTATTAGAAAAAACGTAGAACGTCATAGAAACATCTTAGTTATTGGTGGTACAGGCAGCGGTAAAACCACCCTAACAAATGCAATCATTTCAGAAATTGTTAAACAGAATCCCAACGAGCGTATTTTTATCATCGAAGACACTGGCGAAATTCAGTGTTCAGCAGTCAATAGTGTTCAGTTTTATACATCTTTGAATACCACTATGACCGATCTTTTAAAAACCACCCTAAGAGGCCGACCTGACAGGATTCTAGTAGGTGAAGTTAGGGGAGGGGAGGCATTAGATTTATTAGATGCGTGGAACACAGGACATGAGGGCGGCATTGCTACGCTCCATGCTAATGATGCTCACGCAGGCTTAAGTCGTTTGAAGTCGTTGATTACACGTAATCCAGCGGCTCCAAAAGACATTGAACCGTTGATAGGCGAAGCGGTTCATTGTGTAGTTCATATCGCCAAAAAAAACCAACGCCGTAAAGTTCAAGATATTTTAGAAATCAAAGGATATCAGAACGGTCGGTACATCACTTGTTCTATTTAAGGAAACATCATGAAACTCTCTACTTTACTTATATCTATCGCATTAATTGTTTTAGCCGTATTTTCCAATGATGCCGCCGCAGCAGTTGGGGCTGGCGGTAACTTACCTTATGAAGGGTGGCTTACTAACCTACGTAACTCAGTAACGGGCCCAGTTGCTTTTACGTTATCCATTGTCGGTATTGTCATTGCTGGCGGCGTATTAATCTTTGGTGGTGACTTAAACGGCTTCTTTAGAACGTTAGTTTTCTTAGTACTAATCATGGCTTTGTTGGTTGGCGCTCAAAACGTAATGGCGAACTTCTTCAACCGTGGTGCTGTTATCGATAGCTCATTGATTGAAATTGCAACGGTTTGTGTGTCTGTGTTGGCAATTCTGTTTACTACTGCTGTGGCCAGCTACAAAACGCAAGTATCTAAGCTCAAAGCTGATGAAGAAGTTCAGGGAGCTATCTAAAAATGGCATTACGTACGATCCCGATTAGACGTTCAGGAAATAGGCACAGTCTATTCATGGGTGGGGATCGTGAATTGGTGATGTTTACTGGTCTTTTGGCTTTTGCGCTGATTTTTTCAGCGCAAGAGCTGAGGGCTACATTTGTCGGAATAGCGTTATGGTTTATTTCATTATGGCTATTTCGACTAATGGCCAAGTCCGATCCCCAAATGCGCCAAGTGTATTTAAGGCACAGAAAATACAATGCTTATTACCCAGCGAAATCAACTCCGTACAGGGTAAATACCAAGGAGTATAAATAAGATGCTTGAATTTATAACTTACCTTACGGCAACAATCGGCCTTACTTTGCTTGGGTTACTGGGTACAAGGATATTGCAGGCAGATCAAGACAAGGTATTAGATAGACACCGAAAAAAAGACGCTGGAATGGTTGATTTAATCAATTACGCGGCCTTAGTAGACGATGGTGTTGTTGTTAATAAAAATGGGTCACTAACTGCTTGCTGGCTTTACAAAGGCGATGATAACGCGAGCAGCACTGATGCTCAGAGAGACTTAGTATCATTTAGAATCAATCAAGCATTTAATGGCTTGGGAAGTGGATGGATGATTCATGTTGATGCTGTTCGTAGAGATGCTCCAAACTATAGCCACCCCAATGAAAGCTTTTTTAATGATGAAATATCTAGGGCTATTGATGAAGAGCGTAGGAAACTCTTCAACAGCATGGGTACGATGTATGAAGGTTTCTTTGTCCTTTCTGTTACATACTTTCCACCATTAGTTGCTGAAGCTAAGTTCATCGAAATGATGTTTGATGATGATTCTGAGAAACAAAACGGTAAAGAAAGAACCCGTAATATTATAGAAACATTCCAACGCAACTGTAAGACAATTGAAAGCAGTTTAGATTCTGTGTTTTCTATGAATCGCTTAAAGTCATATAAAAAGACCGCCGAAGACGGTTCAACTTATATGCAAGATGATATGTTGCGATACTTTCAGTATTGCATCACTGGAAAAAACCACCCCGTAAACATTCCATCAAACCCAATGTTCATTGATCAGCTTATTGGTAGTGAAGAACTTTACACTGGGATAACACCAAAGATAGGAAAAAAATTTATTCAAGTAGTCGCGATAGACGGTTTTCCTCTTGAATCATATGCAGGAATCCTCAGTAGGCTAGCAGAACTTCCCGTTGAATATAGATGGTCTTCACGCTTCATATTTATGGATCAGCATGAAGCACTCAGCCACATAGAAAAATACAGAAAAAAGTGGAAACAAAAGATTCGTGGTTTCATATCACAGGTTTTCAATACTAATTCTGGTGCTATCGATGAAGACGCTGTGAATATGGTTAATGATGCTGGTCACGCATTAGCTGAAATCAACAGTGGTTTAGTTTCTTACGGCTATTACACTAGTGTCGTGGTTCTGATGGACGAAAATCGCACCAAAGTTGAAGATTCGGCTGAAATGGTTGCGAAAAAGATAAATGATTTGGGTTTCTCTTCCAGAGTCGAGACCATTAACACTCTAGATGCCTATTTAGGTTCGCTGCCCTCTCACGGTACAGAGAACGTAAGAAGGCCGCTGCTCAATACAATGAATTTAGCAGATTTACTACCCTCTTCGACTATTTGGACTGGTGATGAGAAATGCCCTTGCCCTTATTATCCACCTAACTCCCCAGCATTGGCACATTGCGTTACAGCTGGTTCTAGCCCTTTCCGATTGAACTTACACGTTGGAGACGTTGGTCACACACTCTTATTTGGCCCAACTGGTTCAGGCAAGTCAGTTTTTCTAGCTTTTGTTGCTGCACAAATGAGGCGGTATAAAGGGATTAAAAAGTTTGCGTTCGACAAAGGCAATAGTCTTTATGCATTAACAAAAGCGACAAACGGAAGTCACTATACAATTGCTGGCGACGAAGATAATCAACTCAATTTCTGCCCCCTTCAATTTCTTGCGACAAAAGAAGACCGCAGCTGGGCAATGGAGTGGATTGAATCAATACTTATACTTAATGATATTAAGCCTACCCCCCTCCAAAGAAATGAAATTGCTAGCGCAATTGTAAATATGGCAGAAACAGGGTCTAAAACGTTCACAGACTTTGTATCTAGTTTACAAGACACTGAATTAAGAGAGGCTTTGAAGCAGTACACTATAGACGGTTCGATGGGGCATTTGCTCGATGCTGAAAGCGATAACCTAGACCTTTCAGACTTCAATACGTTTGAGATTGAACAACTAATGAATCTGGGTGAAAAGTATGCGCTCCCTGTCTTGATGTATCTATTTAGACGTATAGAAAAATCATTAGATGGAAGCCCTTCAGCCATATTCTTAGACGAAGCCTGGATCATGCTAGGACATCCTGCTTTTAAAGAAAAAATCAAAGAATGGTTAAAAGTCTTACGTAAAGCCAACTGTCTTGTTTTCTTAGCTACACAAAGCCTCACCGATGCTGTTAAGTCGGGAATACTTGATGTGCTAGTAGAGAGTTGCCCCACAAAAATATATTTACCAAATCCTAATGCAAGAGACGAAGAAACTGCCGCTATCTACAAGCGAATGGGGCTTAACACCAGACAAATTGAAATACTCGCGCTGGCAAAGCAGAAAAAGCAGTATTACTTGCACTCAGAAAAAGGCGCAAGACTCTTTGAATTGGCACTCGGCCAGCTAACGTTAGCGTTCATTGGTGCAAGCGACAAAGATTCAATAGCGCTTATCAAGCAGCTTGAATTGAAGCATGGGAGCGGTTGGGTTTACGAATATTTAGCCGCTAAAAACATTCGACTACCAACATCTATAGGTAAGGCAGCATGAGTTGGAAAAAGATATTCCTCAAAAAATCGGTGTTAGAAAGCCAAGAACGCAGCGATACAAGCCGCAAAGAAAAATCACGTAGTGGAAGCCCTAAAGACCGCAAAGTGAGAGAAGGGGATAACCCTTTTCTAACGTATCGCCGCCGCTATACAGACCACACAGGAGCTATTTTAGCTCAAAGAAATATGTGGATGATACTTGCTCTTGCACTAGCTCTAATCACCCTCGCAGCTGTAGGTGGCCTCATACACACTGCGAGTCAGTCGAAGTTTGTACCCTATGTCATTGAAGTAGACAAATTAGGTAAGCCTCTAGCGGTAGGTCAAGCAGCCACACTTGATAGTGTTGGGGATAACGCGATACACGCAGCTATCGCTTCGTTTGTCAGCGATGCTCGGATGGTGACACCAGACGTAAATTTGCAGCGGCAAGCTATTTTACGAATATATGCCTCACTAATCCCTAACGATACCGCTATGGCTAAGATGAACGAACACCTGAATGGCAACCCTGAATCCAACCCGTTTGCGAGAGCCGCGAAAGAAACGGTAAATATTCAGATAGAGAATGTTTTAAGACAAACACCTCAAACATGGCAAGTTGATTGGATTGAGACCACTCGCGATAGAAAAGGAGCTGTCATTGTTGAGCCATTTCGTATGCGTGCGCTTGTCACATACTCAATAGTTCCTCCAACAGTTGATACAACTGAAGAGCAGATACGCACAAATCCGCTTGGTATCTACATTAGTGATTTTACGTGGTCAAAAATACTATAAGGCACTCAAAATGAAATACTTAACAATATTACTGATTATGACAATTATGAGTTTTAGTGTCTTAGCCCAAGACACTAACGAACCATTGAAAGAAGAGGATTTTGAAAAACTTGTTTTTTCGAACAAGAAAGTTCGACTTACAAAACAAGAAAAACAAGCAATAGCCATAGCAAATAAATGGCGTGACTCAGAATTTGCCCCCGAACCTGTAACTGAGTTAGATGGAACGGTTTCATACTTATATGGTGTAGGCCAAGTTTCTGTAATGTGTGCTGTGCTTCAGGTGTGCGATATACAACTCCAGCAGGGCGAAACTGTAAATCAAGGTGGGGTTCATATTGGTGACAATCGTTGGCAAATTTCCCCAGCCATAACAGGGTCAGGAGCAAACCAAGTAATTCACGTAATAGTCAAACCGCTTGATGTAGGCTTAGACACAACGCTTATTCTGGCAACAGATAGACGGACGTACAATATAAGGCTTCGTTCACATAGAACGGAGTTTATGCCTAAAGTGAAGTTTACGTATCAAGAAGATGCAATGGCTAAATTTGACCTCATTGCTCGTAAAGAATCTCAGTTCGTTCATAACAATAAAATTCCTCAAACGGGCGAAAAGCTCACGGACTTAGATTTTGACTACTCAGTTAAAGGGGATGCTAAGTGGAAACCGCTTCGTGTCTATAACGATGGCATAAGAACAGTTATTCAAATGCCTAAGATTATGCAACAGACCGAAGCACCTACACTACTCGTTATTCGTGAGAACGATGGGTTTTGGAGTGATGATGAAGAGGTATTAGTAAACTATAGAGTTCAAGGCGATAGATTTATAGTTGATACACTCTTTGACAAAGCTATCTTAATTGCTGGCGTGGGGCGCAATCAAACAAAGGTAACGGTTCAACGTGATCCCAGTGGTTCAGATACAAACGGTACATTTAAGGCTGGAGGTAAAAAGTAATGAAAACTCTAGCCACTTTCGCTTTCGCTTTTTTACTTTGCGCTTGCACAACTACACCAAATAATCAATTTGGAAACTATGTAAACCAAGATAGTGAAAATCATCTCGTTGCTTCAATTGCAGCAGACACCGCTATTCGACTATCGAGTAACTTTCTTCCATCTAAAACTAAGTTTTATTTTAACCATGCCAATAATGATTTTTTTGGTTCTGTGCTTACAGAGCAATTAAGAGAACTCGGTTTTGCCGTTGCAGAATTTAATGTTGACAGCGGAAAAGACGGTGAGCGATTAGCATACATACTCGATAAATATGACGATTCAAAAGTTCTTATCAGAGTCTATG
>CEUP01042952.1_pt1 | contig 21474 bp, 29 predicted proteins | sample 531371 | NCBI WGS metagenome assembly CEUP01 (sample SAMEA2622738, study PRJEB7988) | marine metagenome | biome: marine biome (ENVO:00000447); feature: marine epipelagic mixed layer (ENVO:xxxxxxxxx); material: "saline water (ENVO:00002010), including plankton (ENVO:xxxxxxxx)" | depth 150 m
GCTCAATCTCCAACGCCAGCTAAACGCAGCGTCTCGCCGACCCTCCTACGGTATATCAAATTGACTAGAGCCTAATTATTCGGGATGGCTTGCAGTACGACGATTATCGAATTAATCGGCCCCGAAGAAGTCGCGCAATACAGGGTGCATTTCCATTGCCTGTTCCTTTTGTATCTGCTCATAGGTTCGTAAGATGATTCCGACTGCTAGCAATAGTCCTGTTCCAGTCGCATTTCCAACCGTTCCCAGCAGGTCAGCACCGGCCGCTAATAGGCCGACAAAGGCACCAGAAAAGAGAGTCACTGGAGGGATGTAGCGCTCAAGAATGCGCTCTAGAACTACTGGGTTCTTCCTGAATCCAGGAATTTGCATACCGGTGCGCTCGATTTGCTTGGCCACATCCTTGGCACCCATATTGGTGGTCTCAATCCAGAACTTCGCGAACACCGTAGAGCCCGCTGTCATGAAGAATACATAGACGAACACATGAGTCATGATCTGGCCCAAGCTATGGCCATAGGCATCACCTGTTTGATTGAGCAATGGGATTAGCCAGTCACCCACTCCGTTGACCATAGAGGAATACCACGCGAAACCGTCTGAGGGAGTGGTGGCGCCTACCTCATAGGAGCCGAACCAATGGGCCTTGCTCCATGCCCCGTTCCTACCTAAGATAGGGACAGTGGAGAGTACTGGATGGCTCCAGAACAGTAGGGTGAACATGTTGACGTTGGCGAGCAGAGCAGCCATAAGAATGACCGGGATGTTGCTCGCATAGACCAATCTGATTGGATACTGGCCTCTGTGTCCTCTGACCTTACCATGGGTCAATGGTAACTCGAGTTTACTCGATTCGGCATAAGCCACCACTAGGAATACGATGATTGATGATACCAAAGCGGCCACAGGATTAGCATGATTCAGCAATATCAGTTCAAATCCGTTTTGCGAGACCAGTTCCGAGTTGGTGGCTGTACGCAGTGTGTAGAATATCATCGGCAGAGTACCTGAAGGTGGATTTTCGAAACTCATAGGTGAGCCCTGGACTGTGGGCAGAGGAGAGAGTGTTCCGACGAATGTCGATTGGGCAACACCGGCTGCGATGAAGAGCGAGATACCGCTACCGATACCCCACTTGCTGACCAGTTCATCTAGTAGGAATACTAAGTACGAGCCAATGAATAACTGTGAGACGATGATTGCATTGGCCCAGCCGATTCCGAACCTATCGATGATGACAACGCTTGGGTCGAGGAAACCATACACTTGTGGAATAGACTCGACTGGGATCATGAACAGGACTAGTAGTTTCTGAACACCTTGGTACAGCTGCTTGTCACTGGAGTCCTGTAGGTCGAGTTGGATAATCTTAGCACCAGCGAACAACTGCATGATGATTGAGCCAGTGACGATTGGGCCAATTCCTAGATGCATGATTGAACCGGACGCTCCAGCCATAATAGCGCGGAACGAGGAGAATATGTCGAGTGTATCATCAGAAAGACCCCATATCATGACGTTGGTCATCATGAAGTAGATGATGAGGACCAGAGTAGTGGTCCACAACTTTTGGTTAAACCTGACGTGCCCCTCTGGCTTAGTGATGCTAGGATATACGTCCACGAGTCTAGATAGAGCATACAGTCGGCTCGATTCAGAACCCGAGTATAAGAGGCAGGCTATCGCCATAGAAGCACCCAATCCCAGAAGGGCGACACCGACTAGAAGGAAGCCTATAGCGGCCTTGTCGACCCATCCCCAGTAGGCTAAAGATAGGACGAATACAAGCCATACCGTGCCCTTGAGAGACTTGCCTAAGTAAGGAATCTCCTTGATGTTCTCGGGCAAGTCAGTCATTGTCGCCCACAATACGTAGCCGACATAAGGGAAGGAGACTAGAAACATCTTCAGGGCACGGGATTGCTCATCAGCAGCGCCGTCTAGAAGGTCGTCCCGCAGCCAGTAGAACAGAGCGCCCCAGTAGACTGTGACCATTATCGCCAGACCAAGCCCGCTCGGTCGACGCTCAACCATTCAGATCACTCCTCTTCCCACTCGCCCCAGTCATCGTCGTCCCCATCTTTCACGGTAACGGATCCACCTGCGGCTTCGATCTTCTCGATTGCTCGGGCACTGGCCTCTGGCACAGTGACGTGCAGGGCACGCTTGACGCTGCCCTTTCCAAGCAGCTTGTCGTAACCCAGTTCTCCGAGGTCGATGGAATCGCTCTCTGCCAACTTGGCAGTCTCTTCGAGATTGATAGTTACATTGACATTTCTCAGGCTCGGATGACGGTTGAACCCGTACATCCCCCAGTGTCCTGGCATGTACTTGAGTCGGGTCATCAACCTGTGCTTGTTGATACCGGCATTACCACGGCCACCTCTCTTACCTGCTCCACGGCCAGCCTTCTTGCCACGACCGTGATAACGACTGCGACCTCGGAACTTGTTTGTTCTAGATACCATAGAAATACCTCACATCATCCTTCCAGCAAGCTCGGTGATTGCGTCGCCTCTGAATCCAAGGGCTCCTCCAACCGTAAAGCTGCGCTTGATTCCACCCCAGCCCTTTGGGCCTCTTGGTGGATGGAGTCTGAACACCGGCTTCATGCCGTCGATATCGCCAGTTCCGGCATCACCGGATGCGATTGCCTTCGAAACGGCTTTGATTGTAGAGAAATCGCTTCCTGCCTTGACTGAGGCGTTGGTCACGGGCTTGTCGCCTACCAAGCGTCCTCGCTCGGAAATCAGTGTGGCGATGGTGTCCGCATCGACCTCACCCCATGTGATGTAGTCCTTGGCCTTGTGCAGCATACCTGAGTATGCAGGTGTGTCAGGAATAAGCACAGCGTGGTTCACTCTAGTCAGATTAAGCATGGACATGGTGTCCTTGATCTTCGGCTTTACACCACGGTCACTGCGAACTCGAATCACTAGGAAGGTCATCCAATATTCCTCCCTTCGATGATGTTTAGCCTCTGCCTGTCAGCATCCGTGATTCTGGTTCGGTTGAGCTCTAAAAGTGCGTTGAATGTGGCTCTGGCGAAGTTGATGGTGGTGCGAGTCTGGCCAGCTGAGCGGGACCAGACGTCAGTGATGCCGGCTAGATTCAGAACTCTGCGGCCGTAGTCTCCGATTACTAGGCCCTTACCTGCAGGAGCGGGCATCAAAGTGACTCGAGTCGAGCCCGAGCGGCCTGTGACCTTGAACGGAATACTATTGCCGGGCCCCTCTGAGGATTCCCAGGAGCCGTTTCCTCTCATGACTGGAATCAGATTCAGTTTTGCCTTGTCGATGGCCTTGCGAATCGTGCTTGCGACCTCCTTGCCCTTGCACACGGAGAGTCCAACGTATCCATCCGAGTTTCCGACCACGCACAGTACGTTGAATCTGACCCTGCGGCCCGAATCGGTCATCCTCTGAATCATGTTAACTGAAAGTACATCGTCAGTGAGGTCTGGCAGTAGTGCATCTACTATCTCGACCTCTCTGATTGGAAGACCTGATGAGATAGCCTGCTCGTAAGTGTGAATCTGGCCGTTCATGACCATGCGACCAAGTCTAGTCCTTGGCTGCCATGCTCTGAGACCTGCTAGTGGATCAGGACCACGGCGGCGTGTTTCTTGCTGCTCTTCGGGAGGGGCGAGTGCCATTGCTAGACCAGGGGCTAGTACTTCTGGCACGTCAGGAGTCTCGTCGGTCTTCTCTACTTGCTCTTCGCTCATCCTGATGCCTCCTCTATTGCATTCTTAGCTGCCTCAACAGCTGCAGCAAGTGATTCGTCAATGTGGGCCCCGTTGATTCTGTCATCAGAAGGCAAAACGCCCTCTCCATGAGGGACATCTAAGCCTGCATCTACCATGCCTCTGAGGGCGGAGAAAATACGGTTTCCAGGGGATGAAGCGGCTAGGCCGATGTCTAGAATAGCGCTGTCGTGACCTGCCGACAGGGCTGACTTGCCCAGTGCATATCCGGCTACGTAGCAGGCAGGAATGGACTTCGTCGATGCGCCGGCTGGCCAGCCATAGGCGGTTAGATTACTGCCACTGACTGATGCGACTATCCTGTCACCTTCTGGGTCGAACTGTGCTAACTGACAGACAACCTGGGTATTTGATACTCTGACAATCGCCCGAGGAACGCCTCCTCTGAGCATTCTGAGTCTCCTCCTGTAGTCTGTCTTGCCGTTTCGCCTTCGCTTGAATCGAAGTCTCTGACTCTTACCGTGTGCCATCACTCATCGCCTCCCAAGGTGATTCCATCGAGTTCTATGTTCGAGTGCATATGCGCAACTGAACGATATGATCCGCCCTTCGCCTTGCGGTAGTAATAGCGGTACTGAGAAGGGGTGAGTTGTTCACTGGAGCGGAGTTCCTTGAGAGCTCTTCTCTGAGCTCTGATTAGACTCATCCAGCGGTGCTTCTTGGGGTTCCTCGAGTTGGCGCTGCCCTTACGCGAGCCCTGTCCCTTGCGGCGACCCTTGGCTCTCTGAGCATCTGCCTTCCTCGCTCTCGCGCGGCTAGTTCCCTTAATCGGCTTGGCCTTGATTAGGCCCTCCTCGATCAAATCGCGGATGTCGTTCTTCTGGACAGCACTGGAAATCTCATCGAGATAGTCAGGGTGAATCCATACTCTGTGGACTCCAACAGTCCTGCCCTCCTTCTGAGAGAGAATCTGGGCAGCCATCCTGCGCTGGTTGGTAATCATCATTGCATGTCCCCCTTACGCTGGAAGCGCCTTCTGTTGAGTACTCTAACACCAAGGTCGTCTGCTCTGTCGTGAATCTGTGATCTCTTCCTGTTACCCACTCTGGCACCGATACGGACTGCCTGTCTCTCGGGGTCAATTCCATCTAGGTCGTCTGGCTTGTGTACTAGGACCTCTTCGAATCCGGAAGGATGTAGGCCTCTAACAGATGCTATCTTGCGGTATCCTACTCTTGCCATAGGAGATCTGTACTTGCGGTTCACCCTCTGGCTGGACTGCATTCCCTTGGGCTTCCTCCAACCAGTCTTTGAGAGTCTCCTGTACCTGAACCACTCTTGCCTCCTGAATGCCGGCTGCTTCTTCTTCTGTGATTTTAGCACAGCGATATCAGCTGTGGTTGATTCGTCCAGTACAGGCTTCTGTCGGGCGACGTGGAAGTCATCCCACTCATCGTCGAAGAAGTCGTCATCCGAATCATCCTCGAAATCATCGTCTTCGAAGTCGTCTTCAACTTCCTCAATCTCCTCTACTTGGTCATCTGTAGCGCCTGAAGAGTCGTTCTCCTCCAACCTTGCAATGAGTTCTGCCTTCTTGCCCGAGACACGAAGGTCACGCTCGCGGAGCACATCCTTCAGTTCAGCAACGGTAAGTGATTCGTAATCTGTCATATCTTCACACTCCCTTCGAGACGATGTAAATTCCATCTTGGAACACCCTTCTGTCTCTCTTCTTAATCTTGCATGCTCGCTCGATGTTTGCAGCGGTCTGGCCTACCTTCTCGCGGTCTGCTCCCTTGACAAGGACATCCGTCTTGTTCTCGACTCTGACTTCTACTTCTGCAGGTGTCCAAGGCAGTTTGGCCACTCTCGGAACCTTCTCTCCGAACAAGTTTGAGATTGTAAAATTCTGGCCCTCGACCTTTAGGCTCATCGGGAAGTGGCTGAATACTGCCTTCAAACGATACTCGAAGCCCTCGTCCACACCTCTGACCATGTTCCTAAGATGGGCTGCCCAAGTTCCTGCAATCGCCTTGTCTGCACGGCGAGGCAGGTTGCAGAAGACCTCGATAGCAGAGTCGGCCTGTCTAATCTCAACGGATTGGTGGCGGAACTCTCTGGACAGAGATTGACCATCCTTAGCTAGGGTGACGGTATGGCCGTTAGTGCTAGCACCCACTCCCTCGGGTAGGTCAATACGGTGCGAGATGTGATCAAGCTTCGGCATTTTCTCTCCCTCCTAGAATATGTATGCGAGAAGTCGTCCTCCGACTCTCTCTTTCTTCGCGTCGTAGTGATTCATTACGCCTTGATTGGTTGTCAGTATCAATAGTCCGAGATCTCTGGCTGGCAGATATCTTGATTCCCACTTCTCGTAGTCAGAACGCTTCACAGAGTGCCTCGGCTTGATAACTCCGCAACGGTTGATAGCACCAATCAGTTCGATTCTAAACGAGCCTCCTCGTCCATTGTCGAGCTTCTGGTACTCACCGATGTAGTTCGAGGCCTGCATGATTTCCAGCATATTTCCTAGCATCTTGCTGGCCGGGTTTACGGTCACCTCGTAGTGACCGGCTTGCTCCGCATTGAAAATGCGTGTGAAGGCGTCGCTAATTGGGTCAAACTGCATTTCTTTCACCTCATGAGTACTTCTTGAATCCGATATCTGGAGCGACGTCTCTGAAACACTGCCTGCACAGCCTCAGGCCGTGCCTGCGAATCATTCCGCGCTTGCGGCCGCAGCGCCGGCAGCCGTCTGAACGGCCTATCTCCTTACCATGATCATGTGCCATCTCAATCACTCCTCCACTATCTCGAGCTCGTAACGTTCTGTGAACCAATTCTTGCTCTCTTCTGTGCCGACTCTGTGTCCGAATCCAACACGCGAGGAACCTTGTCTGCGACGTGAGACTCTGTGGCCGGGCCTCTCGAGAACGATATTGATGTCCATGCCGAAGATACCAATGTCTGGGTCATACTTCTGATTAGGGAAGTCAGTATAGTCAGAGATCCCGAACGAAAGGTTGCCCTGTGAGTCGAAGTTGTATGAAGGAAGGGTGTTCTGGCGGACCCAGAATGCGTCCTTCAGGAATGACCCGATGGACTCGCTGTCACGGATTGTAACCTTGCATCCTATCGGAGCCCCTCTGCGGGTGCCCAAATCTCGGTTGGTCTGAGTTGAGAGTGTGCGGACTGGCTTCATTCCAGTCAGTAGTTCTAGCACCTTCTCTGCCAGTTGGAGTCGCTGACCTCCCTCTCCAACACCGATGTTTACGGTGACCTTGGTAATCGATGCGGCTAGCATGGGGTTGGCTCCTTCACTCATGATTCAGCCCCCGGGATGTCTGCAGATGAGCCGATTACGAAGACGTAATCGGCAATCGTAGAGAAGTTGTCGAACTGGACCTCATTGGCCTTTGAGGAACGCTTCACATCGTGACCTCGGATGGTCGCGGTCTCGCCGATGTGACTACCACCTGTTAGGTACGAGAGTGATCCTTCTGTGAACTTGTGATGAGCGGAAATCTGTTGCTCTGGCAATGATAGCACGACGCTGTCTCCGGTCGCGTATGCAGATGCGTCGTCCATCAGAATGTTGCGGCCATCGTGCAGATGCAACTGGGTGCGGCCGCCGCGAATGGTAGTCTTGCCCATGACTCTGCAGACCTTGGAGGCTGCATCGTCGCTGGAGATAGAGCGGTAGCGGAGCTTGCCGTTGGTGTCCAAGATGCAGCGGTAACTGTCATCTCCGACGGTCAGGGCGTCCATCAGTCCAACACCTCGGCCTCCATCGGTCTCTATTCGGCCGTCAACCTTGACCTGCCGCGAGTGTAGTATTCGCTTGGCCTCACGGTGAGTGTGGGCCACTCCTAGGACATCGCGCAGAATCAGTGCCAGAGGCATGCAGTTCTCGATGTTGTGTCCGCCTGGGTTGGGCTTCTGGACCCAAATTGAGGACTTTCTAGGAAGTGGCCAACTGCGAGGCATAACGAGTCTCTTGATGTGGCTTCTACTCATCTGAGTCACCTCCAGCTCTCTCTAGGAGTCTCTTAATCCTCAACTGGTCTCCATCGAATAGTGAAGTGACAACGATATTGGACGCCCTGATGGGGACTCCCTCCTCCTTACCGTCAGCGGTGCTGGAAGTCATTCCGTCGACGTAAACAAGTGCTCTCTCGGTGTCAACCGAGGCGACCTTTGCCTTGACTCCGCTGCGACCTCTCGATTGCCCCAGGCGCTTGCCGCGCGATTCTGTCTTGATACTGTTAGGGCTGCCGAAGTCGCCTCGCACGACTTCTACCTCGTCACCGACTCTGACGGTGACGGTGCGAATCGCCTGAAGTTCGGGATCGTCGGTGACCAACCTGGCTCGAATTCGCTTCCTCTTGAGGTGCAGAGGAGCAATGCTACCCTTGCGGCGCTGTTTTCCGGGTTTCTTGCTAGCCATTTCCATCACCTCATACAATCTGCTTCGCTGTTGCAGCGATTCTAGGCCAGCGTTCTGCTGCCTCTCTGCTAACGGGGCCCTTGATGTCCGAGCCCTGAACCTCGCCCTTACGGTTAGTTATCACGCAGGCATTGTCTTCAAACTGAACCCATGTGCCGTCGACCCTTCTGAATGGACGGGCCTGGCGAACAATCACGGCATCGAATATCTGGCGTCGAGTCTCAGGAGTTCCTCTGCGCACGGTAACTCTGACCATGTCACCTACTCCGGCTGAAGGATAGCGGCGGGCAACTCCTCCCTTGTTCAGGACGGTGATGAGTTGGACCACCTTGGCTCCAGTGTTGTCGACACAGTCGAGCTTTGCCTGAGTAGGAAGTCCTGCGGTTACCTTGCCGGGTATGCCCTTCATTGTGAAGCCTCCTTCTCAATTACGCAGAACTTGACTGTCTTGGATAGTGGGCGACACTCCATGATACGGACCTTGTCACCCACGTTCACCCCTCCGATGCATGTAGGCAAATGGGCAGAATAGCGTCTAGTACGCTTCTGGTATCGCTCATACTTCTTCATGTAGCGAGTGGTCTGTCTGTCGACCACGATTGAATCGGACATCATGGATGAGGAAACAGTGCCCTCAATAATCTGCCCACGCAGCCTGAGGCTACCGTAGAACGGACAGTTTTCGTTGCCGTCCCATTCTCCCTCCGGGGTCTTGACGTCGACTCCAATATCTCTCATCTCAGTCCCTCCTGTACCTTCTGTTGATTCGGTCCTCTGGACGCTGAGTCACGGACGAGCCTTCGATGAGCTCACCGGAATCGATTCTGAATGTGATTACGTTCTTTGCCAGACGAACTCTCCCGCTGTCGGTAAGAACACGAATAGTCCTACGAGTCTCCTCTAGAACCGTTCCAGTTAGTCCGACCAGGGTCGGATCCAATGAATCGACTACAGTGAGATTTCTAGACAGCCAAGGCATGTGGATGGAACTCATCATCATCGCACCTCCACCTGGTATCCATTCTGCTCTAGGACCTTAGCAGCCCTTCGCTTGTGGTCGCCCTGTAGCTCGATAGTGCGATCCTTAACGGTGCCACCACTCGCACAGGCACCCTTGAGTATCTTAGCCAACTCACCGAGGTCAATGGCCGAGTCATCGATTCCCTGAACGATTGTGACCATCTTTCCATACCTCCTTCTTTCTACTGAGATTGTCGCTTTCTGCTGTTCCTTGGCTATTTCTTGGCAAATGCATAGTTCGTCCGGCAGTCCACACAGGTTGCAAATCCCCGCCATCTGCTTTACTCACTCTCCTGATTCATTCGTGTGAGCAACCTTGCTATGCTCCTTCTAGTCTGCTTGTACGCTCCTGAATTTGAGGACGACCCACCTAGTGCCTGCTGGGAGCGTAGTTGGAGCATTTCCTCTCTGAGTTCCTCCAACATCTCCTGCCGCTGCTCGGGGCTCATCGAGTCGATGTCCCTAGATCTAATGTGAGACATTTATTCCTCCTCCTGTGATTCGATGTCGGACAACTTCTCAACCACAGAGTCTACTACATCGTCGGCCTCTGGAGCTGGGCTCTCTTCGGACTCTGAGTCCTCGGAGATGTCCTCGTCACTTGATTCAAAGATTGCAACCTCGGAGAGAGGTGGTAGGCCCGAGTCGGCTCGCTCAGTGATGATTATCTCATGCGGGAGTCTAACTCCCGGCCTCATGATTTTGACAGTACAGCCGATAGTTCCAAGCTTCTTGACTGCGGTTGAAAATCCAGAGTCCATGAACTCAAGTGCAGTCTCACCACAGAACTTGATGTGTCCCTGCTGGAACTTCTCGACGCGGTGGCGGGCACCTGTGATCTTTCCGCTAAGGACAACTAGGCAGCCACGAGCGCCGGCATCCATAATCTGCTGAGCTGTGCCATGGCCAGCCCTGCGGAAGAACCAACCTCGCTCTAGAGAACTTGCCAGCTTGCTGGCCATAATTTGAGCGCTCAGACGAGGCTCTTCGACCTCATCGACATCGAGATGAGGCCGGTCGAGATCGAAGTCGTTCTTGAGTCGGTTACCGAGCTCGTGGATGACCTTCCCTCTGCGACCGATTACCCTTCCGACTTGTTCGGCCCTAAGGCTAATCTTGGTCCCTTCTGGAGTGCGTGTGAAGGTTAGACCAGAGAATCCAGCACGCTCGGTCTCGCGGAGTAGGAACTCACGGACGAGCTGCCGCTTTACGTTGCGGTCAACGAGAGCTCTGATTGTAGTCTGCTGCTTCATTCATTCACCTCAGAAGAGTTCCTCGTCCTCGTCCTCACCATAGTGCTCAAGGAAAATTTCGAGATTGACCTGATAGTGGTTGCTTGGGGTGGCGCGTCCGCGCGCGCGAGGGCGCCAATTGGTCGCAACCTGCCCTCGGTGGGCGGCTACGTGAGTGATTGTCATGTCCTCGGCATCGAGTGTGTCGAAGCGCTGGCGAGCGTTGTCCATGGCGCTGTTGATTAGCTTGATGAACTCCTTGGATGCCTTGTTAGGGTACTTGCCAGGACCCATCTTGCCCTTACGGTGACCAGCCATCGTGTTGCCTCCTCTGCCTCTGCGGGTTCGGCGGGTGTAGGGTATTGCTCTCTTCTTTGCGACCACATCCTCGAGATACTGGACGGCTGCTGCTGCATTCATCCCTCGGATTGCCTTGGCGATGTGGTAGCAGTGCTTGTGGTGGCAATCGATATTGACTGCGCGAGCCGACACTAGGTTCGAGCCTTCTAGCAACTGGGTGTATCCAGACTGTGGCTTTCCTGATCTCCTGCTCATCTATTTCACCTCACTTCAGTGCCACGTGCTGTGACGAACGGGTAGCTCCCACACCAGGTCCGGTGTGTGTGACCGACTTGCGCGTATGGGCAAACTCGCCCAATGCATGGCCAATCATCTCAGGGGCTATCTCGACATTGACGAAGTCCTTGCCGTTGTGGATTCCAACTGTAGTCCCGACCATCTCAGGCAGGATGTACATGCCACGGCAATGAGTCTTGACGATCTTGCCGTTGTTTGAGCGGACTCTGTCTAGGAACTTCTGGCACTCTGGACTCAGGCCACGCGACAGTGAGCGTTTTGCCCTTGAAGGCATCAATGTGGCGATGCATGGGGCCTCCATATCGTCCTCAGGAGGATACAGTGGCATCTCCACCAGTTGCTCCATTGTGTAACCGCGCCACAGGAACTCCTTCTTCCTGCGTTCGCTGATTCTTGAGCGTCGCTTGCGAGCTTGGCGTCTTGCGAGTTTAGGTGAGCGGAACACCTTCTTAGATCTCCTTCGGGCCATCCTATGCACTCTCCTGCTCTCTCACTCTGCCACGTCCGGTTCGACGCGGAGCAATATTTCCGACCTTCTTACCTGGTGGAGCATTTCTGCTGACTGAGCTCGGGCCGTGGACGGCCTGATGATTGCCTCCACCGTGAGGGTGGTCAACTGGGTTCATCGCTACACCGCTCACTGTCGGGTACAATTTACCTCGTGCCTTAGCACGGTAATGTGCTGCACCGGCCTTCATCAGAGGCTTCTCGGATCGTCCGTGGCCAGATAGGACGCCGATAGTAGCCCTACAATCTGCTGGCAGATCCTTAACACGTCCACTGGGTAGTCTGACGCGAACTCTATCATCGATTCTAGCCTCTAGAACTGCAGAGTTGCCGCCAGAACGAGCGAACTTTCCTCCGTCGCCGGGCCTTGCCTCGATGTTGGAGATTGGAGTTCCCTCGGGAATCTGTGAGAGCTTGGTAACGTTACCAGGACGCAGGGTGACCTTGTCTCCGAATGATAGTCTCTGTCCTACCGAAATACCCTCAGGGGCTGCTATGTGGGCTATGGTACCATCGTCGAACTTAATCTTGGCCAGAGGTGCGGTGTGTGCCGGGCTGTGAATCAACTCGACGACTTCGCCTATCTGGTCGTTGACGCGCGGGATCCTGTTGGAAGCAGGGAAGCGGTGGCTTGAGACCTTGTTCTTTGGACTAGAACCTCTGCGTTGTGAACGTGTGCGCTTACCCATCTCATCTACCTCCTTAGAAAGCTCCCAACTTGAGAGCTGCCTCCTCAGCGTCGTATCCTTCGGCTAGTCGCACGCTTGCGTGCTTGCCGGTGATGGTGAATCTAGTGTTGACCTTTGCAACCTTGACATCGAACATCTGCTCGACTGCATCTCGAATCTCTGACTTCGTCGCATCCTTGTGAACGATGAACTCGATTCTATTGTTGTTCTCTCGATAGCCACTTTCCTCATCAGCAACACGCCTAGCCTCAAGCGTCTTCTCGGTAATCCAAGGCATGATGATTACTTCATACGGATCAACCATCGAAATCACTCCAGTGCTCCTATTGCTTGCTTGGTCCAGACGGTCAGACGGCCAGCATCTCCGCCGGGTGCAAGGTCCTCTGCACACAGGTCCTTGGTGGCGACTACATCGACCCCCGGGACATTAGCTGCAGCCTTGTGCAGCCCTTCCTTTGAAGCCACCACCAGCAAGATGCTCTTGGGAGTGCGGAATCTGCGGCCCCTCATCTTGCCCTTGCCGGCCCTTATTCCTCTGCCGTTCTTTGCTCTCTCGAGGTCGGCTCCGAGGCCCAAGCCCTCCATCATGGCTACGAACTTGCGAGTAGAATACAGCAGAGGTAGGGCCTCGATGTCGTATTTCTCGTCGGAACCATCTCTGGACTCAACATAGTTGTCGATAACGATTGGAAAGCGGACCGAGTCATCAAAGCGGTGGCCGCGTTCTGCGACCATGTCGCGGTCCGCGGTAGCTGCGATGGCTGAGTTTCGAGCGTTACGGCGCTGCTTTGAGTTGAGTTTTTGTGACCAGTCCTTGGCCACTAGTGGTCCATGAGCTCTCCTACCTCCACGAGTGTGAGGGTTCTGAGCACCGGTTCTTTGGCCGGTCTTACGCATGATTCTTGAAACGCCTCGTCCCTTGCCCCACCACTCGACTGAGTGCTTCATTCCGGGCTGAGGTGCGCGCTTGCCGTCGTGCTCACGGTGACCGTAGGGCTGCCTACGGTTAGCGCGTGAAGCCAAAACTGCTGAGCGGATGATGTCCTCTCGAACTTCGGAAGAGAAAGCCGCTGGCAGAGTCGTGCCCTTACCGTCGCTTACCTCTACGCTGTAGTGCTCAGCGAGCAGTCCTGCATCAAGCTCGTCCTGCTCGACATGATTGACCAGATTGTACATCTTTGCCTTCATTGAATCACGCTCCCTGCTTGCTCGATGTGCTGACATAGGTAATCTCCACATCACCCTTGGATGGTCTTGATCTGATTGCATCTCGGAATCTCAGCATCCTCTTGGATGGCCCTGGAAGGCTTCCTTGAATCAGCATGTATGGGTTAGATACCTCTCCATAGTTGAGGAATCCGCCTGCTGGAGTTATCTCGGAGTCCTCCGGCTGAGAGATTCTCAGAATCTTCTTGTTGAGCTCGGTCCTCTGGTGGTAGCCCACCTGGCCGGCTTGGCGGATGGTCTTGCGGACATACCTAGTTCCGAAGTCACCCATGTTTCCTCCCTGTCTCCTGCGCTTGCTGTTCTTGTGAGAGAGCAACTTGATTCCCCATCTCTTAATCGAACCTTGCCAGCCCTTGCCCTTCGTGACGCCAACTACATCGACCTCTTGGCCGGCCTCGTAGACATCCTCTAGAGAGATGGAACCACCGAGTCTACCCTCTGCCCAGTCGAGTTTTGCTGCGTTGTCGCCACCTACTAGAGAGACCTCCATTATCTCAGGAGTTTTGCTGGTGACGCTCTTGACCAGAGCTGGTTGGGTACAGACTATTAGGCGAACTTCGCAGAGGTCGGAGTTCCTCAGATTCTCCAATGCCTCCATGTTTGAGCCTCCGCGCTTGGGAATGCGTCCACCGCGCTTGGCGGGCTTGCGGCCCTCTTCCTTGTCACGCTCACCGCGAGTCTGGTTGGCGAAACGAGGAGTCAGTCCATCTGGGTCTGAGTCGGAGTCGGCCCATACCTCCCCTACAGTCTGCATACCGTAGGGAGTCATGGAATAGCCACGAATTGCCAATACGGACATCGGAGGGGCCTCGACTACAGTCACTGCCTTCCTCACTTCCTGCCTTGCCGAAGGGGAGTTTTGATTGTTATCTCGGACTAGGACATGGGTCATTCCTGCCTTCCATCCAGCGAAACCCTGGACGCGGATCTCGGAGGCATCGGACTCTGGCCAAGCTCCTATCCTACCAAACTGGCGGGTGGCTCGCTTCCTAGGGCTATAGCCCATGCTACCACGGCGGGGCTTGCTTCGGTCGGCCATATTTGTACCTCCAGTTTCTCCGTCGTAGGGCCGCGAACGGCCTTCAGGCGGGCCCACTGCGCAAAGGAAGTACCGTGACACCGAACCCTTGCCGCGAATGCGGTAGGGGTCCATAGGGTGCTTTTGCAGAGCCTTATGGTGTCTGGTACCTCACGTAGTGAGCGGCCTTGCGACAAACATACCCTATATGAACGAATCGGGGCATGTTTGCACTCACCCCTACGGGGTGTTCGAGTGATGTCAGTCAACTGCAACTATTTTGAACCCTGACCTCAAAGTTACCCATCCGTGCAACCTCAGATATGTCATCCAATGCTCTCCCCGGGCATTATCGAAGCTAGAGCGTACCAGCTCGAGGCTGCAGACGAGGCCCTGACCGGCTCGACAATGCTGGTCCTACCCACCGCTGCTGGAAAGACTGTTGTGGCTTGGATGGTAATCGCTGAGCGTCTCATTAGCACGTCCGGTTGGGTCCTTGTTGTGGCTCCGACTGTAGCCCTAGTGGAACAGCATCTACGTGGTCTTTCTCTGGCTCTGGAAGGCGTCGAGCCACTCTCCATTACAGGTCAGAATCCAGTCGCTAAGAGGTCTAATCTCTGGGGCTCATCGAAAGTAATCGTCGCTACTCCGCAAGTGGTTCGAAATGATGTTTTGAGAGGAGCATTAGACCTCTCTGACTGCTCGCTTCTAGTCGTGGACGAAGCTCACCATTCTACTGGCGAACACGCAATGGCTCAGGTGGGAGAAATGTATCATTCGCAGTCTTCAGACCCGTTGGTATTCGCAACAACAGCGAGCCCTGGCTCGAGGAAAGATCTAGTCAGAGAAGTCTGCACAAGACTTGGCATCGAGAGAATCCATCTCAGGCCGTCGAATGAGCCGATGCTCGCTGAGCATCTCGCTGGATTGGAGTTGCAGGAAATCAGGGTGACTGTGCCAGACGAGATTAGGGAATTGGCCGAGCCGCTGATTCTGTGGCAGCGAGGCATAGTCGATAGGCAGAGAAGATTGGGTAGGTATGTAATGCCAGGAGCAATCAGTCATGCCGGGCTCTCCAACGCAATGGACAGGGCTCAGACGTCGATTTCGAGAGGCGAGTCGAATGCTTACCAATCGGTATCTCAGATTGCCACGGCTATGCGACTACATCACCTCATCAACCACCTCCTTAGCCAGGGATGTGCGGCTTCGAGGGAGTTTCTACACCGACTGTCTTCGGGAGAACGTTCCACTACCAAATCAACTAGAGGATTCCTCAGAGACCCGAGAATCTCAGGTTTGATTAGTAGCCTTGAGGGAATGGGTGAGGCACATAGTAAGATTGGTGCTGTTCGCAGGTTGGTCAGAGAGCGTTTGAGACGAGATCCTAGTTCTAGGGTAATTGTCTTCGCCACATTCAGGGATACGGTGTCTGCGCTGGAGTTAGCCCTGTCGGAACTCAAGGGAACTAAGCCTGTGAGATTCGTAGGTCAGTCGAATCGAGATGGCAGCGAGGGGCTTACCGCGAAGCAGCAGGTCGAGAGACTGGACGAGTTTAGAGACGGTTCTGCGAACGTGTTAGTGGCAACATCTGTTGGAGAAGAGGGATTAGATATCCCAAGCGCAGACCTAGTAATCTTCTACGAGCCTGTGACAAGCGAAATCAGGACTATTCAGAGACGAGGTAGGACAGGTAGGCATCGAGAGGGCGAGGTTGTCGTCCTGATTGCCGAGGAAACCAGAGACGAAGGCGCTTGGGCTGCCGCAGAGAGAAGAGAGGAGTACATGCGACGAGCAGTTCACCGAGTCAGGAGGGAAATAGTCCGGGGGCCTGTGGCCAATCTCTCAAAACTCTCTAAGTTTGAAGTCGAGTCTGAAGAAGGTAAAATTGCTGCTATCGAATTCGTCGCCTTTCAACGCGAGTTGCACAGAGTTGAGATCTCGGAAACAGACGCCGCCAATATTGAGCAGAGAGATTCGAGTAATCTGCCACCTGGTACCTTCAGAGCATCCGGACAGACTGGGCTCGAGCAATTTGTTGACGACTAATCAGTCACCGATGACTGCAACTCTGGTTCGAAGTTGAGCAAGTCTGTCATTGTGGTGGCCCAAAGCGAAAGCCAGCATCTCTGTGAGGTGAATGACTGGGATGTTAGTGGAAAGACCTGTTGCTTGGGAGGCTTTTCCTTGATAGATGTCGAGTACGGCGTGGGACAGATTGCAGGCGCTGACGATTATGTCGGCACCCTCGTGCTTGGCCTCGGACAGAACTGCAGCCGCCTGACGAAGTACGGTCGGCTCTTCTGAGAATAATCCTGGAACCCCTACACTCTGAGTGCGTGACTCCCAATTTATTGGATTGCCGCCAATTGCATTGATGAACTGTTCGAGGTAACTCGGATCATGTACGTCGTCGTTGCCGCAAGCGCCCTCCTGCTGGATGTTGGGCCCGTAGAAACCTGCAGCATTGAGTTCAAACGGGTTCAAGACGGCTGACTCTAGTTTGTCCAGACCGATTTCGTCAACGATAACATGCAGAAGATGGTGGACATTTGTATTTCCATTGAATCGGCGTCCACAGGTCCTATCAAGAACGTCGTTAATCTCACCTAGAAGATTAGGGTCCGACTTGAGAGTGTGGAGGTCTTCGTGCAGATTACCTGCTGTTGCCGCGCAAGGAGTGATGATGTCTAGGCCCGCCTCTTCAGCCATAGCGAAAGTACGCGCATTGAGTGTCAATTGCAGCCTCCTGCTAGCCTGTCGGATGATTCCCGCACCACAGCTTGTTGCACCCTGTAGAGGTACCAGCTCAATTCCGAGTGATTTCGCTGCTGGCTCCATGGTCTGAGCCACCTCAGTCGCGCTGCTGTGGGCAACATTTCCGGGATGGTAAGCGTACTTCAGTGGCATCAGAATCTACCATCCACTTCATTGAAAATAGCCACCACCTCATGGTGGTTCTCTACTGATGAGTTGAACTGCTTGGGCATCTTCCCGATTCCAGCAGGAGGGGCAACCATTCCAAGCATGCCGTTGAATACGTTTCCACCGGTCCTGGTAAACCCAAGGACCATTCTAGCGGTCACTCCTGAGAATAGGTTGCCAAACAGGCCCAGCGGGCCTAGAACCTGTCTGTAGAGAACCGTGTCATTGACCCTGCCACTGCTCTTGACTGACCAACTGTACCACCAAACGTGCTTGCCGTGACGTCCATTGAAGGCATCTCTGCCCAGAGTCGTTGTGCGGGCATCCAGCAGTGCGTCTGAGATGATTCTTGATGAGGAATTCTGCCTCCTGATAGAAGCGAAGTCTGTCTCAGCTTTGATTCCGCCTTGTGAGTCCATAATTTCCTGTAGAGTGGAGATACTTCTAGCGGAGGAACGAGGATCGTTCATCCTAGCCCATGTTCTAGCCAAGACTGCAGGCCCCATATAGTCGTCAGAATGAGGAGTGGCATCGGAAGAAGAGTGCAATAGGGGTGCGCTACAGAAGTCGGTGATTGAGTGCAGGTGATCGGCTACGGCTGGGTCCATGGTGCCGATTACTCCCTGAGATGTATTTGCACCCTCTCTAGTAGCAGCAATCATCCAGGGCTCGGATGATTCTCGAGACCTCTCCAGAGGCCATAGGTCAACAACTAGGTCACGGATTACATCGAAAGCTGGAAGTGGCTCAATTCTCAATTGCAACGAATCTCCTCTGAACGAGGCGGTCGAATCGATACTGGCGCAACCAGGTAGAATCAGTCTGCCATTGACAGAAATTGCAGTGGTTGGGTCGTCATCTGGGCCGTCCCTGAATGTCAGGCTTCCATCATGAGTTTCTTTGAGGGCCCTGAGGGCTCCCATGACAGAGAGGTTTCCTGGAAGAGCGCAAACCCAAGTATCTCTACCGGTTGTAGCGCTCTCAGGGTCGTAGCGGAAGATTGAGATCTCGACTTGCACGGCCTCTGAATCAAGGCTCGGTACGGTGAAGCCATCCTCTCCGGATGCGATTGTTGTCGTTCCTCCGACATGGTCGCTGATTGCCTCGACTTGGTCCTCAAGGAATGTTCCATTGCCATCTACAGCTGCCATTGCCGCTAGAGCATCAAGAGCCCAGGCCTCAGCCATGGCATCATAGTCGACATCGCAGTCGACCCTATCCACCAGTCTGGTTGCTCCTAACTGCTCCAGTCTCTGATCCCAGTCCTTTCCTGACTCGCAGAAGAACTCGTAACTGGTATCTCCTAGAGCGAGGACTGAGAAGAAAGTACCATCGAGTTTGGGTGCGGAATCCGAGTTTGCCTCCTGCCAGAGATCCTCGGCATTGTCTGGCATATCTCCCTCGCCCCAAGTCGAGCAGATAATCAGCACCCTCTTCATGCTGGAGAAGGAAGATAAGTCGAACCCATCCATATCATGTACAGTCGCCTCAAGGCCGTAATCCGAGGCTCTCTTGGCGAACTTAGCTGCCAGCTCCTCTGAGTTTCCGGATTGAGAGCCAAATAGGATACTCAGGGACCTATCTCCCGATGTAAGTAGGCCCTCAAGTCCTACACCCAAATCATATTCTCCCTCTGCGGAGGATTCTTCCTCAGAAACTAGTTCCTCGTTCACTTCTGGTTCTGCAGGAGAGCTCCCTGTCAAAGATGCGAATATCGATATTGCCTTGGAGGTGAACTCGGCTGCTGGATCCTCATATTCAACATCACAATCTACTCGGTCCAGAATCCTCGTTGCACCCTGCTTCTCGAACCAACCATCCCAGTCCTTGCCTGATTGGCAGAAGAACTCGTAACTAGTGTCTCCCAGAGAACAAACAGCGAAGTTGCACCCTTCTAAGGAAGGAAGTGAATCTCCATTTGCTTCTTCCCAAAGGTCGACTGCATTGTCAGGCATGTCTCCTTCGCCCCAAGTGCTACAGTAGATTATGACATTCTTGGCTCCAGCGAGGTCTCCAATTTTAATCTCGTCCATACCCTTGACCGAAGGCGAAAGACCTTGGGATTTAGCCTGCTTTTCTGCTTCGACTGCCAAGTACTCGGAGTTGCCTGACTCTGATCCGAACAGTATCAGCAGAGAGGAATCTGTCAAGACATCACCTACCCAGCCATAGGCTGGGTGTTCAACAGGACCATAATCCGATTATTGAATCTATGCGAGTGTAGTCTACGGCCGTAGGCCGTATCCGACTCACATCCCCATTCCGTCGAACTCGCCGCCCTCAGGCATGGCCGGACTGGCGCGGCTGGAGATTACATCATCAATTCTCAGAATCATGGTAGCCGTCTCTGATGCACTTTGGATTGCTTGCTCGACCACACGGCTGGGCTCGTAGACTCTGCTCTCGCTCATGTCAACGACACCTCCTTCGTACACATTGACTCCAAAGTTTGAGTTGCCTTCCGAGTGTGCCTTCCTCAGATCGATGATGGTGTTGACAGGATCGAGTCCGGCATTCTCAGCCAGAGTTCGAGGGATTACCTCTAGGGCCCCTGAAAAGGCCTCAATGGCCATCTGCTCACGGCCTCCGATTCCCTCGGCGTATGAGCGCAAATCTCTGCTTATTGCGGCTAGAACAGAGCCGCCTCCTGTAAGCACCTCGCCGTCCTCATGTGCTACTGCGACCACTCCGACAGAGTCGTCGAATGCGCGTCGAATTTCGTCGACTACATGCTCTGTTCCTCCGCGGAGAAGGACTGAGACGCTCTTGGCGTCCTGGCAACCGGTTACGAAGACCATGTCAGACTCGCCGATCTTTCTCTCCTCAACCTTAGACGCACTTCCTAGGTCTTCGGAAGATAGGTCATCGATGTTGGTGACTATGCGTCCGCCGGTAGCCTTCGACAAGGCCTCCATGTCGCTCTTCTTGGCTCTGCGAATCGCAAACAATCCGGCCTTGGACATGTAATGTTGTGCCATGTCGTCTATGCCCTTCTGGCAGATGACTACATCGGCTCCTGCTGACTGAATCTTGTCGACTAGCGACTTCAGATAATGCTCCTCCTCATCTAGGAACTGCGACAGCATGTTAGGGTCGGTAATCTGTATCTTGGCATCGACTTCGGTCTTCTTGACTTCGATAGCCGAATTTATCAGGGCTATTTTCGCATTCGAGACATTGCGTGGCATGCCGCTGTGGACTCTTTCCTTGTCTAGGATGATGCCATCCACCAAGGAACTGTCTTTGATTGAACCGCCTTGCTTCTTCTGTACCTTGATATCGTCGAGGTCCACAACTATCTCTCCATCGACATCTTGGGCAACTGCCAGAACTGCTCGAACCGAGATATCGGCAAGGAACTCCTTGACTGCCCCGGCACTCTTTCCAGTGAGGGCGGTCTTTGCTACCTCCTCCAGCATCTCCTTATCGACCTCTACGGAGTGGGCCTCGATTAGTTCGGAGGCTTTGTCTGAAGCGAGTCTGAAGCCTTCGCAAATCACAGTAGGGTGAACGTTCTGATCGACTAGGTCCTCGCTACGCTTGAGTAGTTCTCCTGCGATTACGACAGCGCTTGTAGTGCCGTCGAAGCAGTGCTGCTCCTGAGTCTTTGCAATCTCGATAATCATCTTGGCTGCTGGGTGTTCGATGTCCATCTCCTTGAGTATGGTTGCTCCATCGTTGGTGATGACGACATCACCCATTCCGTCGACTAACATCTTGTCCATACCCTTGGGGCCCAATGTAGATCGCACAGAGTCAGCCACAGCCTTTGCTGCAGCGATATTGTTGCTCTGAGCTGACTTTCCACTAGTCCTCTCTGTACCTTCCTTTAGAATGAATATTGGCTGTTGACCGCTGTACATAGGAAATCACGCTCCGGAATCCGGCGACTCAAGGGGGGGTCATAAGGCCTCGCACATGATATGTGAATGGCTTGGAACGTCAATCTCGGTTCTGTTGGTCGAGCCAACGCTGGCCGTAGTGTATCCACTGCTCGACTGACCAGCCCTCGGGCAGACCCTCATCTGGAATCGGTGGTACTCCGGGTGGTAACTCTGACTCAGGCTCTGGCTCAGGCTCTGGCTCAGGCTCTGGCTCAGGCTCTG
>CEUP01047102.1_pt1 | contig 21118 bp, 18 predicted proteins | sample 531371 | NCBI WGS metagenome assembly CEUP01 (sample SAMEA2622738, study PRJEB7988) | marine metagenome | biome: marine biome (ENVO:00000447); feature: marine epipelagic mixed layer (ENVO:xxxxxxxxx); material: "saline water (ENVO:00002010), including plankton (ENVO:xxxxxxxx)" | depth 150 m
CCATACGCTCTTCTCGATATCATTTCCATTTTGTTGTGGAAGCCTTCTGTGATGCCGTTATTTCGGGTAAACCGCCACATCGCAACAATTGGCTCTAACCAGGATGTTAGTGTTTTAGCCAGTGCTTGAAGCGGGCTATGTTGGAGCTTTTCAATTAACGATAAGAACTTAGGAAGCTTTCTGGCCATTCGCTTTTCATTCACTGTCTTTAACAATATGTAGCGCATGAGCTCTTGTTTGATGCCGTACAGTGCTCGAAGTACCGGGTAATCTTTTAGGTAAGCCATTAAGTTCGCCAGGTTGTCGTTGCTCAAGCGCCACTGATGTCGCCGCATTAAACTTAATAAACCTCGGTTACGTCGGCCCTCAGGGTGATGCTGCTGCCAGGCTTTTAAAAAGTGATGATTGATAAGCCTGACCACGTGAAAGCGGTCAGCCACTATCAATGCATTGGGGAAGTAACGCTTTGCGATATTGCGGTAGGTTTCTGATAAATCCATCGCAATTAGGGTGACGTTCTCCTTACCAGGTAAACGCCGCAGACCTGACCGTTGAGCAATTGCTTAGAACAACTAAACTGCCAGTTGATGCAGTTCTCGATTAGAGCATTGTGTGAGCGAGAATCACTATCTGGAGGCAATGGTGAATTTTTCAATCCCAGTTAACCGTCACATTGTTTGCTCCCCCAAAGGCGTTAAGCTATGCAGACTCAGTAAACAAATTTTTGCGCTGCTCGACAAGTGGCTTAAGGGGCCATATTTCAAAGAGGATGGTCAACAAATCATTAATGATAAAAATAAAAGGGCGAATAACTAGGTCGGGTCAGACACACTTAATAAAAACTATGATATCTTTAGGGATAAAATTCGAATGAACGCGTTAAACCAACATTGATTTTTAAGCAGTAAGGGGATGTTGAAACCGCTGATTAACTTGCGACGTGGAGCACGCGGTTGATGTTTGAACCTGATACCATAGGGAAACATAAAGTACATGACAGGAACGCTTACACAAGAGCACGCCTATTTTGAAGGCCTCTCTATCTTGTTGGTAGATAGCGATCGCATGGCCAACAATAGCCTTCAAAAAATGCTAACAAAACTAGGTTCACTCGTTACGATGGTGGGGAGTTTACGAGAAGCTGAACTGTCTATCGATAACAACTGTTTTGACGCAGTAGTCTCTGAAGATAATTTGAGTGATGGACAAGGGCTGGCGCTCATTTCTCGTTACTTAAATTGTCGCCCCAATGGTGCGTTTTATCTGGTGACTGAGCAAGAGAACGCGCAGCAGGTAAAATATTCCACACGCCAAGGCGCCCGCCATGTTTTTGTCAAGCCACTCGTTGCTAACGAGTTGGTTGAGCGAATATTAAAAGACAGTGTTATTGATGCGTCAGCCTTGAAGCTTTCCTATCAGCTTTCCCCCTACCTTTCGGTAGTCGACCCTTTGATGATAAACGCGCTTGTTGACATTCCTTTCTTTTCTGAGAGTACAGAGCCTGTGTTAATCACCGGAAAGTCAGGTACTGGTAAAGAGTTGGTCGCTAGGGCGGTTCACGGATTAAGTTCACGTTCAAGTAATGCATTTGTACCGAACAATTGCGGTTCGATCCCAGAAAGCATGCTTGAAACTGAGTTGTTTGGTCATGAAAAGGGGGCATTTACCAGCGCAAACTCTTCTCACCGCGGCTGTTTTGAACAAGCGCATAAAGGCACCTTGTTTCTCGATGAAATTGGCGAAATGTCACAGGAGGCCCAAACAAGGTTATTGCGTGTTCTTGAACATAAGACAATTCGGAGAGTGGGTGGGGAGCGAGAGATCCCAGTGGATGTGCGAGTGGTCGCAGCAACCCATCGAGATTTAGCAGCAGGTGTCGAAGCGGGCAATTTTCGTGAAGACCTGTTTTATCGTCTAAACGTTTTACCCGTTAGCCTTCCGCCTTTGTGCGAACGACCTCTTGATATCGAAAATTTATCCAAGATATTTCTCAAGAAACAGCTGGCGCAACATTCAAGCAATGCGCAAGCGGCAATGAATGTTCTGGAATATACTAAAGAGGCTATGGACTTGCTCAAGTCTTATCATTGGCCAGGAAATGTCCGCGAATTAAGAAATATAATCACAAGACTTGCCGTAAGGTTGCCAAAAGAACTGCAGGAAATCACAGCAGACTTTATAAGTTACTTGTTACCTCATCGGCACAATATGAGTAATGAATCAGTTGATGAAGGCGTCTTTATTCCTAAAGGAACGTCAATGGAAGATGCAGAGTGGATGATTATTGATGCCGCGCTCAAGCAAGCCGATTTCAATCGTGCGAAAGCCGCGGAACTCTTAGGAATCGGAGAGCGCACGTTGCGCCGAAAGCTAAACGGAAAATAGGCTGGCTCCTTTGAATAATATGCCTTTTGAATGGTCCGTTATTGATGGAATATGGGTTATTTCCTGGGTTGTCACTCTGGTGTCTGTACCAAGCGTATTACATCATCGAGCAGGCAATCCAAATGCCGCATTGAGTTGGATTTTAGCGTTATTCGCCTTGCCGTTGGTTGCTGCAATAATTTGGTGGAGTTTTGGTCGTACTCACTTGCGCAAAAAACGCCGACACAAGCGTGAGGCATCATTAAAAACGTCCCAAACACTGCAAAAAACGCGTTCCAAACTTGGAGCATTGGCGACGCAATCGAGCCTTGTAGCCGAAAACATGTTTTCAATTCATCAACTTCCTTACGAACTTCATAAGGCAGTGTTTCCCGCAACCTCTGGAAATCACATTGAATTTTTACCATGCACAAAAAGCGTACATCAAGTGTGGTTTGACATTATTGACAGCGCCCAATCACATTTACATTTGTTGTTTTTTACATGGCGTGATGATGCCATTGGCCGTTCACTACGTGATTGTTTAATACGAAAGGCGCGACAGGGAATTTCTGTCCGTGTGATGTATGATGCAATGGGTTCTATTTCGCTTCCCGCCTCATTTTTTAGTGGATTAACGCAAGCGGGCGGAAACGTTGCTACGTTTACTCCATTATCAATTGTTCATACACCTAGTTTAAATTTTCGCAATCACCGTAAACTGCTCATCGTTGACGGTAACACGGCTTATACGGGGGGCGTAAATGTGGGGGATGAGTACTTAACTTGGCAAGACATAGGATTAAAGCTTGTTGGACCAGCTGTAAATCAACTGCAAGAAGTGTTTATCGAAGACTGGTTTTATTGTACAGAAGAGGCGTTAACGGATTCCTCGTATTTTTACAACACCAGTGATGCTTTCACAAACGGCCACGATGCATACTGTTCAGTGTTCGCCAGCGGCCCAGACCAACGCTTTAACGCGACTCGGGAAATGGTGTTTTTAGCCATTACTCAATCGCGCTTTAGAATTTGGATTGCCACCCCCTATTTCATACCCGATGAAGCGTTATTACTCGCGTTACGCACTGCTGTTTATCGTGGTGTCGATGTTAAAATTTTAGTCCCCAAACAAAGCGATTCATGGCTCGTTCGGTGGGCATCAAAAACATATTATTACGAATTACTTCAAGCCGGCGTTCAAATATTCGAATACCAAGGCATGCTGCATGCAAAAGCAACCATTATTGATGGTACTGGTGGACTTATTGGCAGTGCCAACCTTGATTCTCGCAGCTTTAAACTGAATTTTGAGCTGAACACATTCGTCGCTTCCGAAGCAGTCAATGAGCAATTGGTAAATTGGTACACTCGCTTGCTTGCCTCCAGTGACACAATTAGTGCAAACGATGTGGAATTGATTAGCTATAAAGAGCGTCTCATTTCCAGTTTGGCTCATCTATTGAGCCCACTTCTTTAATCCAGCCGTTTTATGGTGACGCATCACATGACTCTAACGAATCCCCTCATAAATTAAAGCAGATTCAATAATATAGACACGCATGGTGCAATTTGATCTAATTCATTTCGCCAAAAACATATCAGAACAGTACACCATGCGTGATATCTCTATATTACATGATTTACCTAAAAATCAATGCCCTAATTTACATCAAAAGCGACTTTCATCTCTTATGGTTGCCGTGCAATCATTACTCGACGGACAACAACTTTCACTCACTGAACTCGGTCGTAATATCTCAGGGCCAGTCTCGGCCAAACACAATATTAAACGGATTGACCAACTGCTCGGTAATCAGGCCCTTTATTCTGAGAGGCTCGATATCTATCGATGGCATGCGAACTTATTGTGTGGAGCCAACCCAATGCCGATTGTGTTGATAGATTGGTCTGATGTGCCTGAGCAAATGCGACATCAAACCGAAATTATGAGGGGAGCCCCCAGCACATGACTACATATCGAGTATGCACAATTCTTACGTGGCCAAAGTGGCCGCATCACCGTTTTTGAACAAGGTCAGATTGGCCGGTCATTCATTAATACACAATTAAAAACCAATAAATACAAAGCGATAAAATTTGGCACGCAACTTGTTAAAGTCGATTTGCAGCATGACTGCATTGACCATACGACCTTGAAACTTAAGATAGAGTTTGTTTGCAATTCATTTCAAAAGGAGAACCTTATGACAGGTTATTTGACAAGCTTTGAAAATGACATTTTTGGTAAATTTGATCAGATGCGTCGTCAAATGAATCGTTTATTTGGTGATTTTGGTAGTCCAACAGGGATCCGATCCGTCACCGCAGGTACATTCCCCGCGATTAATGTGAGTGCATCGGCAAATCAAGTGGATGTATTTGTTTTCGCTGCGGGGCTAGATCCAAATCAAATTGAGCTATCACTACAGCAAAACTTACTGACAATTTCAGGTGAAAGAACGTCAGAAGTCCCCGAGGGGGCACAAGCTTATCGCCGAGAACGTTTCGAAGGTGCGTTTAAACGCACACTTGCGTTACCTGATGATATTGACTCCGATGCCGTAAAAGCGACTTATGAACATGGTGTCTTGCACATCGCTGTTCAGCGCAAGGAAGAAGTCCAGCCGCGGAAAATCGAAGTCAAATAAAGTGAACCGCCTTTTTAACGATTTTGATTATTTTGGAGATGAACATGACAGACAACAAAAAAATGCAATCTGCAAACGCGCCTAAACAAGATAATCCCGAGGCAGTGCAGCACCCAGCTGTGGATATTTTTGAAGACGCCTCTGCGATTACTCTAAAAGCTGATTTGCCTGGTGTCAGCAAAGAGAATTTAAAGATTGAAGTGGATGGAGAGACACTGACCATTGAAGGTGTCGTAGACGTTAAAAAAGCTGACCAGGCGACTGCATTATACGAGGACGTTACCGGCACTCGCTACTTACGCAGCTTTTCACTCAGTAAAGAACTGGCAAAAGACAAAATCACTGCAGAAATGAAAGACGGAGAACTTTCTCTGGTCATTCCTAAGCAAACCTCAGAACAGCCAAGAAAAATAGAGATTTCGGTTAGCTTATAGGTAACAGGCACAGCGTTTACCTGTGCCTGTTTTGTTGCGTGTTTTAATCAATATTTTGTTTTTTTAAGTTATAGGGCATATTGTGGAGCATTCAATCATACTGACCTGGTGTCTTGTTCTGGCCATTGCAACCGCGTTGGTCGCTTTATTTCATCATTTTAGAATATCCTCAGTGTTGGCATATCTAGTCAGTGGCATTATTGTTGGTCCTTTTGTGGTAGGGATTATAGAAAATGCGCAGACGCTGCAATTTTTGGCAGAAATAGGCGTCATTCTGCTGATGTTCACAATAGGTCTGGAGTTTTCATTTTCTCATTTAGTGGCAGCCAAGCGTTTAATCCTTGGCGTTGGAGGCAGCCAGGTTGTTTTAACGTCGTTAGCCCTTGGCGTTATAGCAGTATTGCTTGGACTGTCATTGCAAGAAGCTTTTGTGTTGTCCGTTGCTTTGTCAATGTCTTCTACACCCATTGTACTTAAACAGTTGGGGGAGCAAGGTCAATTATCATCTCCTCAAGGACGGATCAGCACTGGCATACTCCTTTTTCAAGACATCGCTGCTGTACCAATATTGGTATGTCTTCCCGTACTCGCGACAGAAACTACACAAATAGGGACCGCGCTCGGATGGGCTTTAATCAAGATGACCGCGGTGTTTGTTTCACTGGTTATTTTTGGTCGGTTTGTGTTGCCGCATGTTCTAGATAGAATTGCCAAATTACGTTCACTAGAGCTGTTTATGCTCTCGGCGCTTCTCATGGCGTTAGCCGCAGCGGCGTTATCACACTTTGCTGATTTGTCTCCAACACTCGGGGCATTTATGGCCGGTACATTAATAGGAGAAACACGCTTTAAACATCAAATCGAAGCAGATATTCGGCCCTTTCGTGATTTGATGTTGGGTATTTTTTTCTTGTCTATCGGTGTGCAATTTCAACCCGCTATTTTTGTCTCACAGCTTGATGCCATTCTGATTATTTTGGCGGGCTTACTGATCCTTAAAGCGGTTGTTCTTGTACCGATTATTTCTGTATTTAAATACCGTATTGGAGAGGCGTGGCAAGCTGCCATCATCTTGGCACATGGAGGTGAATTCAGCTTGTTGGTTATCAGCAGCGCTGTAGCGGTGGGCGTTTTGAACGAGTCTTTGGCACAAAGCGCACTTGCGGCTACTATCGTCAGTATGCTTCAGGCTCCACTGTTAATTAACTTTAACCAGCCAATTTCTCGAGTTTTTGGCGCAAAAACTCGCAAACATATCTCGGAGACCAATGAAGCTGATATTTCACAATACGCAGATGGCTTTGCCGAACATGTTATCGTTTGCGGATACGGCCGGTTAGGACAAAACACCTGCAAAATTTTAAAGGATGCGAATGTCAGTGTTTTAGCGTTAGATCTCGACCCAGAAAAATCCAATGCCGCAAACATAGCGGGGGAATCTGTGTTATTTGCCAATGCTTGCACACCCGGAGTATTGCGAGCAGCAGGTATTCAACGTGCCAAGGTATTGGCGATAACGATGAGCGATTCTGAGGTAGCAAGGCGCATTGCCAACCTCGCACGTACTGTTGGGTTCGAAGGTCCAATTTTAGTCCGCAGTAAAAAGGGCAGGGACGAACAATTTTTGAACGATGTAGATGCGACATTGTTTCCAGAGGGGCTTGAAGCCAGCCTCTCATTTGCTGCGCAACTTATGCTCATGTTGGATATACCGCTATCAACAGTAGAGAAACAATTAAACACCGTACGCACAAAAGACTATGACAGTCTAAGAGAGTTTTATCACTCTTCTGATCGTATAAAGGCCAATGAGCAACAAGATAACTATCCAGTGATGCGCTTACCTGTTGCGATTGAGGACCATCATCATGCAGTCGGCAAAACGCTCAATGAGCTTGCGCTGTCACACTGTGGCGTTGATGTTATTGACGTTTGCCGTAGTTCAATGCGCGTCCCCGGACGACTTTGGGATAGCAAGATTAAAGACGGCGACGTTGTTGTGTTAAGTGGAATTGAAAGTGCTTTGAACAAAGCTGTTAGCAAACTAGTGGAGGGTTTTTAATGAAAATAGAAGAAGATCTTATCACTCGTACTGAGCAGCCAAAAAATGAAACGTTCAGGTATTGGAATGTCATGAGCTTTTATGAACGGTTTGAACAAGTTGTAGCGCTCGTACTCAGTTTTTTGATTGCAATCATTATCGTTATTGCGTTGCTGCGTTTGACGATACAAGTCCTATTGTTAATCGTTAATGGGACCTTAGACCCATTGGATTTTAAAATCTTTCAAGGGCTGTTTGGAATGATCATGACATTGTTAATTGCAATGGAGTTCAAGCATTCCATCATCAGAGTCGTTCACAGGAAAGTACACATTATCCAGGTAAAAACGGTGTTAATGATTGCTCAGCTTGCGCTTGCGAGAAAATTTATCATTCTCGATTTGAAAACAACCAGCGCGCTGGAGGTTTTTTCGCTTGGGTTTGTCGTGCTTGTTCTTGCAATTGCACACTGGTTGTTACGGGAAAGAGACAGGGCTGAGTTTCTTGATGCCGAGGTAAACGCAGGTTCTGGAGAAACAGCAAAATGATGCGATCACAACCGGATAAACCAGTAAGCAACAAGCAGTTGGATAAGCAAACGGAAAACAATACAACTGACTCTTCTCCTCAGGAAATTTATCAAGCGCTGTGCGCGGAATACGAAGACAAGCTTCTGCGTTTGCGTGCAGAGATTGACAACCAGAAGAAACGCTCAGCAAGAGAGCTTGAGAAAGCTGAAAAATATGCCATATCAGGGTTATTGGAAGCCTTGCTGCCAGTAAGAGATAGCATGGAGCTTGGCTTTAACACGGCAATGCAGAACGCTTCTGTACCAGCGATTCTAGAGGGTATGAAGTTAACACTGAACCAATTTGAATCAGTACTGGGGCGATTTGGAGTGAGTATTATTGACCCCTCGGGGCAGCTATTTAATCCAAAAGAACACGAGGCAATGAGTGTTGTAGAAACGAATGATGTACCCGTAAATACGGTTGTGGAGGTTTTTCAAAAGGGATATCGATTGCAAGACAGACTTATCAGACCCGCGCTCGTCAGCGTGTCAAAATCGTCTGATAGGCATGGCGGTAAAGGTTAATTATTACACTTACAACGGAGGCAGTGTTATGGCTAAAACAATTGGTATTGATTTAGGAACCACCAATTCCTGTGTGGCAATTTTGGACGGTGATCGCGCCAAGGTAATTGAAAATGCGGAAGGCGGTAGAACTACACCATCTATTGTGGCGTTTTCGTCGGAAGGTGAGCTATTGGTTGGTCAGCCGGCAAAAAGACAAGCGGTTTCCAACCCTGAGAATACTTTATTTGCGATAAAGCGTTTAATAGGGCGTCGTTTTGACGACCCAACAGTGCAAAAAGACATCGATATGGTGCCCTACAAAATCGTAAAAGCGGATAATGGCGATGCCTGGGTTGAGATCAATGGTAAACAAATGTCTCCCCCCGAAATATCTGCCAAGATTTTGCAAAAAATGAAGCAAACAGCAGAGGACCATCTCGGTGAAAAAGTTTCAGATGCGGTCATAACGGTACCTGCATACTTCAATGACGCACAACGGCAAGCTACAAAAGATGCTGGTCGTATAGCAGGGTTGGAAGTCAAACGTATAATCAACGAGCCAACGGCCGCTGCACTCGCCTATGGTATGGATAAAAAGCGCGGAGACCAGAACATCGCGGTTTATGATTTAGGGGGCGGAACATTTGATATTTCCATCATCGAAATAGCCGAAGTAGATGGAGAGCAACAATTTGAAGTGCACGCTACCAACGGTGATACCTTTTTAGGTGGGGAAGACTTCGACAAACGTTTAATTGACTATCTCGCCGACGAATTTAAAAAGTCACAAGGCATTGATTTACGTGGCGATCCGCTGGCAATGCAGCGACTTAAAGAGGCCGCCGAAAAGGCCAAGATTGAGCTTTCTGCATCTCAGCAAACGGAAGTCAATTTGCCCTACATTACTGCCGATGCCAGTGGGCCAAAACACTTGGCGGTCAAAGTCACGCGTGCAAAATTTGAATCCTTAGTCGAAGACCTTATCGAACGCAGCATTGAACCTTGCAAAACAGCTCTCAAAGATGCGGGTTTATCCATATCGGATATTGATGAGGTCATTCTTGTTGGTGGTCAAACACGCATGCCAAAAGTACAGGAGAAAGTAAAAGCTTTCTTTGGTAAAGAACCACGCAAAGATGTCAATCCAGATGAGGCCGTTGCAATGGGTGCATCGATTCAAGGTGCTGTATTAAGCGGTGATGTCGACGACGTTCTATTGCTCGACGTGACACCGCTGTCGCTGGGTATTGAAACCATGGGCGGTGTGATGACAAAACTTATCAAGAAAAACACGACCATTCCGACCAGAGCAACTGAAATGTTTTCTACTGCGGAAGATAATCAGCCAAGCGTCACAGTGCATGTGTTGCAGGGAGAACGAGAAAAAGCAGCGGATAACAAATCACTGGGACAATTCAATCTAGAAGGAATTCCTGCTGCCCCCAGAGGAACGCCACAAATCGAAGTGACCTTTGATATTGATGCCAACGGCATTTTGAATGTGTCTGCAAAAGACAAATCATCTGGCAAAGAACAGTCCATCGTTATTAAGGCATCCAGCGGCTTAAGTGAAGAAGAAGTTCAGCGAATGATTGAAGACGCTGAAACGCACGCAGAGGAAGACCGACAGTTTCATGAGTTAGTTCAGGCCCGAAATCAGGCTGATGCATTAATACATGCGACACGCAGTCAGCTAGAGAGCGTTGAAGAAACTCTTTCCGAGGACGAGAAAGCAAGCGTTAACACTGCCATTAGCACTTTGGAAGAGGCTGTTAAAGGCAGTAAAAAAGATGAGATAGATGAAAAAACGCAAAAACTGGTCGAAGCGTCGGCTGTGTTAAACGCTAAGGCGCAACAGCATGAGTCAAATTCGGCATCTTCTGACGAAAAACAAGATGACGACGTCATTGACGCAGAGTTTGAGGATACCTCAAAAAGCTAACTAAGCTGTAAAAGTTAGCACGTTAAAAACCAACAATTGGAGCAAAGAAATGAAAAGTGTAATGATTCAAAAGTTGCTTTCTATCATGACCTGTCTTTGTTTAATGGCGTCAGCGCCAACCTGGGCTGATTTAACAAAACCCGAGACGCAAAGCCAAACCGCGCAAGCAGTTCAGGATGATGTCAATGCGCAAACCGACGATCAGGCAGAAAGTAAGCGTAAAAAAATTACGGCTGATGCAATAGCCGCTGTTCAGGAAACAAAGAATGCGTTGAAGTTGCTGGATGAAAACAAGATCGACGAAGCGCTGGCTGCGCTGGAACAGGTAACAGGAAAGTTGGAGTTAATTATTGCACGCGACCCCACTCTGTCCCTGGCACCCATTGATGTGGCCATGGCAACGTATGACCTGTTAGCACAGCCAAATACAGTTAAAACACTGGTAAAACGTGCTGAAGACCTCCTTGAAGATTATGATGTTCAGGCTGCCCGAAAACTGCTTAAAAGTTTGGCAAGTGAAGTCGTTATCAGTACGACCAGTATTCCATTGGCCACTTATCCTGACACAATCAAAGCAATAGCCCCCCTTATCGATGCAGGTAAGGTTGATGAAGCGAAAGGAGCGTTGCAAATGGCGCTGAATACGCTAGTTGTTAGCGATACGGTTATTCCGCTTCCGTTATTGAGAGCAGAGACACTGTTGGCAGATGCGGAGGAATTGTCAGAAAAAGCTGACAGAACAGAAAGTGACAATAAAAAGCTCGCATCGCTTTTCGAAGAAATTAAAACGCAACTTGAAATGGCAGAGTTGTTAGGTTATGCCACGAACAAGGAAATGAAAGCCATTAACGAAGAATTAAAAAATATTGAAAAGAAATCGGAAGGCCAACAATCCGGTGAAGGCTGGTATGACAAAATCAAAGAGAAGGTCTCAGACCTGTTTTGATTAAAAAAACGGATAGCTGCTCAAGGCGCGAGCCGAGTTGCCATCCAAACTGTTTAATATCAGAAAGACAACTGTTAAACCAATAAAGGAGGATGACAATGTCAACACTCGAGTATTTTCGTGAAGCACTGCATGAAACCTGGGATTCTATTGTGGATGGCTGGCAAAAACTGTCTCAAAAAGCATCTGGCGCAATCACGCGCTTTGGCGTTAAAAAGAGCGACTCATCCGATAAAAAGGAGGAAATTGCAACTCGCAGCAGTGGTTGGGGAGTCATGGCATCTGAAGTCTTTGACGATGGAGATAAACTTGTCGTGAGACTTGAAGCGCCAGGCATGGAAAAAGAAGACTTTGATATTAATGTTGTCGATAGACACTTGATAGTGCGTGGCGAAAAGCGTATTGAACGTGAAAAGACAGAGGGTAACTATAAAATCTCTGAATGCGCATATGGACACTTCGCTCGAGCTATCCCTCTTCATCAAGATGTGGATGTGAGTAAGGCAAGTGCATCCTATAAGAAAGGAGTGCTGCGGATAGAGTTGCCCAAAAAGCCGAGTAAAGAACGCGACGTGATAAGCATTGACGTTAATTAATGATGTTAAGCCTCTTTGATAAACGGTTGCGCATCATCATAAATTGAGACGCCGTAACCGTTTATCGTGGGCTTTTATTGCTGTCACTTTAAGTGCAATTAAGACACTTACTTGATAGCAAACAAACATTAATAAAAACAATTGCCAGTAAAATAGCCTGATTTTTAAGAGCTTTGGGCAGTTTTGATGTGGACAGAAAGAGAGGTGAGAAGAAAATGAAAGTAAACTGTTTTAAAGCCGCATTGCTGTGTTTATTGTTAGTCTGTTTCTCCGCGATGAGCGTAGCTGACGACTCAGGGATTACTAATCTGAAGCAAACCAGTAAAGCATTTTCTGATGTTGCCAAAAAAGCGTCACCCGCGGTGGTATTTATCCAAGTCGAAGGTACCGCGACAGCACAAAACAATGCGCTGCCATCACCCTTTGGTAACCAGTCGCCCTTTGGCGATGAATTTTTTAGACGATTCTTTGGAGAAAGCTTCCCTGGCGCGCCGATGCAACCGCAAAATCCTGGTAGTCAACGAAAAGTGATGGGGCAAGGCTCAGGGTTTGTCTTTAAAACAGAGTCAGGTTCGCTGTCTGATAAAGCCTACATTCTCACTAATAATCATGTGATTGAAAATGCGGATAAGATAACAGTGAGATTCAATGATGGTAAAGAGTATTCAGCAGAAATAACCGGGCGAGACCCACAATCAGATGTTGCAGTGATTGAAATAAACGCCGCTGATTTTCCTGCACTTAAAATGGCTGATTCTTCAGGACTTGAAGTTGGTGAATGGGTAGTTGCAATTGGTAATCCATTTGGCCTTAGTCACACACTCACCGTTGGCGTTGTCAGCGCAAAGGGTCGAACCAGTGTCGGCATCAATGATTATGAAGATTTTATCCAAACGGACGCTGCTATAAATCCAGGTAATTCGGGCGGCCCCCTGGTAAATTTAGCAGGTGAAGTGGTTGGTATTAACACCGCCATTTTTACGCGCAGTGGTGGCTATATGGGAATTGGATTTGCCATCCCGAGTAATTTAGCCATGAGCATAGCTAATCAGCTTATCGACCATGGTGAAGTGACAAGAGGGTATTTGGGCGTTTTCATTCAGCCACTTACAGCAGAATTGGCTGACGTGTTCGGCATTGAAAACGGTAAAGGGATTTTGGTATCACAAGTTGCAGAGGATTCGCCAGCAGCCCGCGCTGGTATCGAGGCGGGAGATGTCATTATTCAGTACAAGGGTAAAGATGTAGTCGATGTCGGCGATTTTCGAAATCGTATTGCTTTAGAAGGTCCAGAAAAAAAGGTCGAATTGACAATACTTCGCGATGGTGAAGAAAAACGGCTTAGCGTCACTATTGGGGTACTTTCTAGCGACGAGACAGTAGCGAGTACTTCGTCGGATAAGGCAGATGAGTTGGGTATTACTGTTAGGAATTTAACGCGAGAATTGGCGGAAAGATACGGCGTCAATCTGACTGAGGGCGTACTAATCACAGATGTACAACCTGGCTCAGTAGCATATCGTGCGGGAATCAGGCCAGGTCAAATAATTGCGCAAGTAAACCGAGAAACAATCAATAATGTTGATGAATTCAACAAAGCGATTAGAGCAAGTAAAAAACAAGACAAAGTCTTGTTGTTAATAAAAACCGACACTATATCCAGGTTTGTTGTAGTGGATTGGTAAATCATAGGTCGGTCATGTACAGACTGACAAGATCTGTCTGCACATGGCCGGTGAAGCATTGCTTGACATAATTTTTAAATTTGGTTGGGAGAATCTTTGATGAGAATGGATAAGTTAACCAGTAAATTTCAACTTGCCTTGGCTGACGCACAGAGTTTGGCATTGGGTCAGGACAATCAGTATATCGACCCACTGCATCTATTATCGGCGCTATTGAATCAAGAAGGCGGTTCTATTCGTCCTTTATTATCAAAAGCAGGCGCAAATACTGACCAATTGCGCTCTCAACTAAGTGCAGAAATAGAACGTTTACCTAAAGTGTCGGGAGACGATGGCGATGTACACGTATCTAAAGAGCTAAGCAGACTGCTTAATCAAACTGACAAGCTGGCACAGAAACGTAACGACCAATATATTTCCAGTGAGCTGTTCTTACTAGCCGCAGTGGATGACAAAGGACCGATTGGAAAACTGCTAAAAGATGCAGGCGCGACCAAAGACGCGATTGAAAAAGCTATCGATGAAGTTCGCGGTGGGCAGACAGTTAACGATCCCAACGCAGAAGAGCAACGTCAGGCACTAGAGAAATACACGCTTGACCTTACTGAGCGTGCTGAGCAGGGTAAACTAGACCCCGTAATCGGCCGTGATGATGAAATTCGCCGTGTTATCCAAGTATTACAGCGCAGAACAAAAAACAACCCTGTGCTTATTGGTGAGCCCGGCGTGGGCAAAACTGCACTGGTTGAAGGGTTAGCGCAACGGATTGTGAATGGTGAAGTGCCTGAAGGGCTTAAAGAAAAAAGACTGCTTTCTTTGGATATGGCTGCCCTTATTGCTGGAGCAAAATACCGAGGCGAATTTGAAGAACGTCTAAAGGCGGTTCTTCATGACGTGGCAAAACAAGAAGGCTCCATCATTCTGTTTGTCGATGAAATTCATACCATGGTTGGTGCGGGTAAAACCGACGGCGCGATGGATGCCGGCAACATGCTTAAACCTGCACTTGCACGTGGAGAGCTTCATTGCGTTGGTGCAACAACATTAGATGAGTATCGTCAATACATCGAAAAAGATGCCGCGTTGGAACGACGTTTCCAAAAAGTGCTCGTTGATGAACCGACTCAAGAGGACACCATTGCGATCCTAAGGGGACTAAAAGAAAAATATGAGCTGCATCATGGCGTGGATATTACTGATTCTGCGATTGTCGCTGCGGTGAATCTTTCGACACGATATATAACTGACCGACAGCTACCTGATAAAGCCATTGACCTTATTGATGAAGCGGCTTCACGTATCCGCATGGAAATTGATTCTATGCCGGAGGAAATGGATAAACTGGACCGTCGCTTGATCCAGTTAAAAATTGAGCGCGAAGCGCTTAAAAAAGAAACAGACTCGGCATCTAAAAAACGTCTTGAAATATTAGAAGACGATATCAAAACGTTAGAAAAAGAGTTTGCAAATCTGCAAGAAGTTTGGACGGCGGAAAAAGCTGCTTTACAGGGCGCGACTAGCTTTAAAGAAGAGCTCGACAAAGCAAGAATTGATCTTGAGGCCGCGCGGCGAGCTGGTGATCTTAGCCGCATGTCCGAGCTGCAATATGGCAAGATACCAGAACTTGAGAAGCAACTCGCAACAGCACAGCAAGCTGAAACACAGGAGCTGACTCTGTTAAGAAACAACGTCACAGAAGAGGAAATCGCAGAAGTTGTATCTAGATGGACAGGGATCCCAGTTTCAAAAATGTTGGAAGGAGAGCGGGAAAAGCTTCTGAAAATGGAAGAAGCTCTGGGACAGAGGGTCATTGGACAAGAAGAGGCGGTTGAAGCGGTTGCCGATGCCATACGTAGCTCCCGAGCGGGATTGTCTGATCCAAGGCGGCCAAACGGCTGTTTCCTATTCCTGGGTCCAACAGGAGTGGGTAAAACCGAATTAACCAAATCACTGGCAGAGTTTTTGTTTGACACAGATGAGTCGATGGTTCGCATTGATATGTCAGAGTTTATGGAAAAGCACTCTGTTGCGCGCTTAATCGGCGCACCTCCTGGCTATGTAGGCTATGAGGAAGGAGGATACCTAACCGAAGCGGTGCGCCGCAGACCCTATGCCGTGGTTTTGCTCGATGAGGTTGAAAAAGCGCATCCTGACGTCTTCAATATTCTTTTACAGGTCATGGACGACGGACGTCTTACAGATGGTCAAGGACGTACGGTAGATTTTCGCAATACCGTCATTGTGATGACGTCTAACTTAGGCAGTCAGTTGATTCAGGACTTGGCTGGTGAAGACAATTACGAAGACATGAAAAGTAAAGTAATGGACGTTGTTGGTCAGCACTTCCGACCGGAGTTTATTAACCGGTTAGATGATACTGTGGTGTTTCATCCACTCAAGCAAGACCAGATACGTGACATTACGCGTATTCAACTTGATTATTTACGGCAACGTATGGCGGAAAATGACTTGACACTCGAAGTGGAAGACAGTGTTCTAGATTTGATCGCTGAAGCCGGTTTTGATCCTGTCTTTGGTGCAAGGCCATTGAAGCGGGTTATTAAGAGCCGCATTGAGCGTGCACTGGCCAAAGAAATTCTTGCAGGGCACTGTAAGCCTGGAGACACGGTTAACGTTTCTTGTCAGGGTGACAATGTGGAATTTCAAATTATTGCTCAGGCTGACGTTGTTGATGATGTGTGACCGTGAGCGGGCGTGTTTTGTCAATTCATTCAGATTGAGCTGAGTTGTTATGGAATTTAAAGATTATTACCAATTACTTGGTTTGAACCGAGATGCAACCGTTGATGATATTAAGCGTGCTTACAAAAAGTTAGCACGCAAATATCATCCTGACGTGAGTAAAGAGCCAGATGCTGAAGAGCGCTTTAAGGAAATAAATGAAGCCCACGAGGTATTAAAAGATCCGGAAAAACGCGCGGCATATGATCAATTGGGTTCGCGATGGAAAGCGGGCCAAAACTTCAATGCACCACCCGATTGGGATCAGGGATTTGAATTCCATGGAGGTGGTTTTACTGATGCAGATTCCGCCGGTTTTAGTGAATTTTTTGAAAACCTGTTTGGTCATGGTGGTTTTTCAAGAGACTTTGGACGAAGAAGCGGTGGTTTTCATGCCCACGGTAATGATTCCCACGCTAAGATTTTTATAGATCTGGAGGATGCATTTACAGGTGCTACTCGGAATTTATCGTTAAAATATACTGAGTTGGATGCCGATGGAAGACCATTTATTAAAGAGCGCAGCTTAAATGTAAAAATACCCAAGGGAGTTCGCCAAGGCCAGAGTATCCGATTGGCTGGACAAGGCGAACCTGGCATCGGTAATGGTGCGTCTGGCGATTTGTATCTTGAAATTCACTTCAAGCCACATGCCTTTTTTAAGGTAGAAGGCAAAGATGTTTATGTCGACCTGCCTGTTGCTCCGTGGGAAGCTGCATTGGGTGCGACGATTGGTGTGCCCACACCAACTGGGACTGTAAATTTGAAAATACCCGCAGGCTCAGACAACGGCAAGAAACTGCGGCTTAAAGGTCGAGGAATACCCGCTTCAACACCGGGCGATCTGTATGTTGTGTTAAATGTCACATTGCCTAAAGCTGATTCTGAAAAAGCAAAAAGAGCCTATGAAGCGTTCAAGCAGTCTTGTGACTTTAATCCACGTAAATCGATGGGAGTTTAGCGATGGCTAGAGCAATGATAGTAAGCTTGGAAGGCGATATTCTTAACGATAAAGACCATTATACGTTTGCTGATGTATGCCGTGCATGCAAATTATCCGGCGACCAAGTTTTAGAATTAATCGATTACGGTATCATAGAGCCTCGAGGTACCACGATGAGACAATGGCGATTCACCGGCGTGAGTTTGCAAAAAGTGCAGCGTGCTTACAGGCTTAAGCGTGATCTTGGCTTAAATACCGCCGGTGTTGCCTTGGCACTCGATTTGTTAGATGAAGTGCATACGCTGCAACAACGTTTAAATCGATACGAACAGTCTGACTAAGGTAATAGTACCAGTGAACACCAATGTTGATAACGAAAAGTGGTACATGCACGCTTGGAGAAACCGCACTCAATCGGCAATCCTGCTGCTTTTAATGTTTGGATACGCTGGATTTCTCGGTTATTTGCTGTGGGGTGACGTAGGTTTTTTGTTGACCGTGATAGTGTGTATCTTCGCCTTAACGGTCAGCCCTAACTTACCTCCCACACTGCTTATGAATATGTATAAAGCCATTAATATTGCGCCTAAGCAAGCGCCGGGATTGCATCATCGACTTGAAATACTCAGCCGCAGAGCGGGTTTACCAAAAAAACCAGAGCTCTATTATTTGCCTAGCAGTGCGTTAAATGCGTTCGCAGTTGGCTCAAAGGACCATTCAGCAATAGCGATATCTGATGGGTTGTTGGCCACGTTAGATAGCAACGAATTAACAGCCGTGCTAGCGCACGAAATAAGCCATATTCGCAGCGAAGATACCTGGGTAATGGGCGTTGCAGACCTATTCAGTAGAATAACCAGTCTCTTATCTTTAGTCGGCCAGCTTCTCGTATTGATCAATATTCCGCTAATCATTTATACCAATTTGTCTATTAATTGGATTGCAATCGTGTTACTAATAATCGCACCCAGTATAAGTGCGTTAACACAACTGGCATTGTCAAGAACGAGAGAGTTTGACGCTGATTTGAACGCTGCGAGACTAACTGGTAACCCAGAATCACTAGCGCGGGCACTGGCCAAAATAGAAAACAGACATAGTGGTTGGTTTGAGCACATTTTCTTACCCGGAAGAAGAACGCCAGAACCCTCGATTCTTAGAACTCACCCTGCCACAGAGGAAAGGGTTCGCAGACTGCTGAGTTTAAAACCAAAGGATATGCCGCAAAAATATAGAACACTACCACCTTTATCAAGTGATTACACTTTTTTAAACCCCAGAGTTAACTCCCGCCCGCGTTGGCACGTAAACGGACTTTGGTATTAATTACGTCATGAACGGAGACTTTTCAGACTTGATGCAATGGTTACACTCATTAGACAATGAGCTACTCTCATCACTCGGGCGTGTCTTAACTATTGCGTTGGTCACAATAGCCCTAAACACTTTTATCCGACGGCTTATTACAACCACAGCCGAGCGATACAAGAAGCACAAGAACAGTCTCGAAAAAGTGAAAAGGGTCGATACCTTAGCAAGGGTTTGCCGTTCGGTTTTTTCAATTTTGTTATGGATTACCGCCATCACAATAGCGCTCGCGAGTTTTGGCTTTTCAATCACACCTATTCTCACCACAGCCGGCGTATCTGGAATCGCTATTGGTTTTGCTACCCAAAATCTCATCAAAGACTACTTTTCAGGATTTATCATTCTATTAGAGGGTCAAATAAGGCTTGGTGATATTGTGGAGCTTGGGGGGGTGATTGGAGAAGTTGAAGAGATGACACTTCGATATGTTCGCCTTCGAAATCTAGCGGGAGATGTAATTTTTGTACCCAATGGCAATATTACCAATGTTACGAATAAATCTCTGCATTTTTCATATGCATTAATCGATATAGGCGTTGCCTATCGAGAAGATGTCGATGAGGTTACAGACATCATGCTTGCTACCGCGAGAGCATTACAAACTGCACCGGAAACTAAGCCCCTCATTTTGGAGGACGCAGAACTTTTTGGCGTCGACAAGTGGGCTGATTCCAGTATAGTTGTAAGAATGCGCATCAAAGTGAAAGCAGGTGAACAATGGAACATACGTCGTGCCTATTTACGCCGACTTAAATATGCATTCGACAGCGCAGGGATCGAGATACCATACCCCCATTTGACCGTGTATCCTGGCCAGTTAAAAGACGGAACTGCGCCACCTTTTTATCTTCAGAAGCAATAACCTATATTTGCTTTTCACTCGAGAAGGAACTTATAACCAATCACACAAACCGCTGAAGGAGTTACACTTAAACTTCGAGTAGTGAATAACGAAAATGAACAAAAGACAGCATAATTTACAGCTTTCTTTACTATAGCAGGTAAACACTTTGAATTGGATAATGTTGGTATCTTTGGGGATTAATGGGGCACTTCTTCTGTGGGTGTGGTCAGGTCAAAGAAAATTGAATCGGTTAAATGATGAGCTTAATCAACGAAAGGATTTACACGCAGAATCCAAAATTCGAATGAATATTGCATTAGATGGTGCTGACCTCGGATTGTGGGAATGGCATATTGATAATGACACGTTTGTTGTATCTCCCGCAGGGGCTGAAATGTTGGGGTTCAAACCTGAAGAAATACAAACCAACACTTCTGACTGGGAGCAACGAATACATCCACATGACATCGAAACAAGAAGAGAAAAGTTACAAGCCTATTTGATAGGACTATCTGAACGGTATGAGTTTGAATACCGTGTCAACCACAAACAAGGTGATTGGCTTTGGGTACTTGAACGAGGTCGCATACTCTTTAAAGACGCCCCGGATAATGAAAAAGTGATGTTAGCCACTTTTTTTGATATTACGTCGCGTAAAGAAATGGAACTGGAATTGACGCAGTTAGCTACAACCGACCCACTTACCGGTTTGGTTAATCGGCTAATATTCAGAGAACGTCTAATGCTCGAGTGGAACCATACAAAGCGTCAACCGCGTCACCAAGCCACTGTCGCTATATGTGATATTGACTATTTCAAATGCATTAACGATACATACGGACACGACGCAGGTGATCAGGTGCTCAAGTTTTTCGCCGACACACTCGCAGGGAGTATTCGTGAGAATGATTTGGCATCGAGGCTTGGAGGTGAAGAGTTTGCAGTAATTTTACAGGATAATAGTTTAGTTGATGCAACTCATTGGGCAGAGCGTTTTCGAATGCAAATTAGTGAAGCAAAAATAGCGTATGGCAGTAATATTTTGACATTTACTGTCAGTATCGGACTGGCGGATATTAGGACCCAAGGAGACTCTCCCGACGCGGCATTGAAAGCAGCTGACTCTGCACTTTATCGCGCCAAGCAAAAGGGTAGAAATCAAGTAGTGATGGACGAGCTCTAAAATCATTGGATTACTCGAGATAAATCGCAGCTCAAAAAATTGAATGCTCCCAAATTGCTAACATAAACTGCGCTATCATTGTGGGAGAGTAATAAAGTTTCATACTGTGGCCCGTGTTGTATTTTATATGAATTACCAGATACTGACGGTATAAATACCAAGCGATTTTGTCGTAATCAAACAAGCAGGACTCGGTGTATTTATGCAATCTCATCTCAAATTTAGGGCGAGTTGAGAGAGTGTAAAAAAATCTATGTAAGTGGCATTCTTAATCTGTTGAAAGGAAATATAGAATGCCAAT
>CEUP01045702.1_pt1 | contig 20830 bp, 14 predicted proteins | sample 531371 | NCBI WGS metagenome assembly CEUP01 (sample SAMEA2622738, study PRJEB7988) | marine metagenome | biome: marine biome (ENVO:00000447); feature: marine epipelagic mixed layer (ENVO:xxxxxxxxx); material: "saline water (ENVO:00002010), including plankton (ENVO:xxxxxxxx)" | depth 150 m
GGTGGAGGAGGAGGAGGTGGAGGAGGAACAGGTGGTGGAATAGTTGGAGGAGGATCAGGAGGAGGAACATTTGTTCCTGCAACTCCACCATCGCCAGGACGATATCCACCGCCGCCGCCGCCGCCACCGCCGCCGCCATAAGTAGGTGGAAGTGAAGCAGGTCTCACGTTCGTACCACCTTGACCGCCATCTTCACTTGCACTTACATCACCAGATATTGATTGCCAATCTCCTGCATTTGTTCCATTAGTACCAGCATTATTTTCAGATCCGCCGCCACCGCCACCGCCAGCACCAGCAGCTATAATTGTTGTTGATGAAGCACGATCATACACAAATACACCAGCACCAGCACCGCCGCCAACACCACCTGTTACTATTATATTAGTTGATCGTCCCAAATATCCAATACCTGTTGGATCAGGCCAATATGTTTCTGATCCATTATCTCCATTACCACCCAAACCACCACGACTATAAGCACCATATCCAGGAGTTTTAGCTGTTTTTACTCCTTCCGCTTGATTTCCTTGTGTGCCTCCCCTATCTCCAACATATAAATCTAATGTTCTACCACCATCTGGAACACTAAAAGTTCCCGATCTTCCTTGACCAGCTTCTCCACCTGCTCCGTCCTGACAACTATCACCTTGTCCTCCAGCACCACCAGCTACTCTAATCTTTACATTTGTTGCATCATCAGGAATAGTAATCGATGCGACACCACCTGCATTAAGATTAGACATGTCGCTACGAGTATAAGTCTCTGTAAATCTTGTTGAAGGTGCTGTTTCTGATGTTGTTCCATCTGTAACATCACTACCATTAACTTGCCATCTATAATTTATATTACTATTATCAGTTACTGTTGCAGTAGTCGTAAATGTTGTATTTTGATTAATTGCTGATACAACACTACTTGGACCTGTTTGAATTTCTAATGTTGGATTAACAATTAATGTTGCATATTCACTATAAACCTCTGTATTAACTGCATTTCCAGTTGATTTAGCAGCACCAGCACCAGCACTTCCATAAGCAGAAGGTGAATATGTTACTCTACATCTATATTGTTTTCCATTATATCCAGGACTTTCAGGATGATTTAATGTTAATGTACTACTATCTTGATTAGACCAAAAAGTAGATATTCCTAATTTTGTAGATCCATCATACCATTCATATATTAAAGTACCATCTGCAGATGAACCTTCTCCAGATGGAAAACTTGCTTGTGCTGATACTGAAAAAGTAGCATTAGATCCAGCACAAACAGTTGTATCAGAGGGATTGGAAGTAATGGATAATGTAGGTCCATTAAGCCACAATCCAGTTTTAACCTCATCCCATATTTTATTACTCATGCGAATCCTTGTCCTCCAACGACACCGAAGAAACTAGCACAACCATCAAAAGTCTTAAACGAATAAATGTCGGTTCTACCTGCGGTTTGTGTTACTGTTGGAACAACTCCACCAGGCCAGAAGCACGTAGCAGCAGAACCTGTTGAACCATTCCTAAAAGTATCTATACCCACACTATATGTAGACCCCGACGGTTGAGTCATTTTAATAGTAAATGTAGTAGAATCTGATTTTGGATTAGCAACAACAAAAGTAGTTACATTCTCAGTAATATTTAAGTTAAATGTTTGTCCTTTTGCAAGGTCAACAGTAACTTCACCACTCGAACTTGAAACTTGCTCAACATTCTCTGATGATGACTTAAATCTAACAGCACCATCTACATCAAGTTTTGCTCTTGGAGTAGCAGTTCCTAAGCCCACATTATTACTAGAAGTAGATAAAGCAGTTCCAACAACAAGTGTAGATGCAGTTACAATACCAGCAGTAATATGTGCCGAAGTATTATGCAGTCGATATGTCGTTGCCGTTAATGCACCACCAACACTAATGTTTTCAGTGGTCATCTGCCTCAAGAAGGTAGACATATTCTCTACATAGAGATCTGTATGAATACCAGAGGAACTTGCTATCTCACCCACATGGAGATTATAGTGAGGAATGGTAGTTCCAATTCCCACACGAGTTCCAGTACCATAATATGCAGTACTACCAGCAGAGATTGTATTTGGAGCCCAACCACTGGCAGCAACACTTAAGTCAGTTAGATTTGCACCATTACCATAGAATTGTGATGCAGTAACAATACCAGTAAATGCACCATTACCATTTGAACCTATCGTAACAGCAGTTCCAACTCTAAGTCCACCATCAGCAGTAACAACACCACTAACTCTTGCATCACCTTCAACTACTAATGCACCAGTAACTGAATCTGTTGCAATACCTAACTTCTCAAATGTATACTCATCTGCTATAGCAGAAAGACTAATATTACCAAATCTTCTCCAAGCATTATCTAGAGTATAAACCCACCCAAGATAATTACCTTGCTCTGGGTTCTCATAGTAAACAACGTCACCAGGAGTTCCTGCATCAGTCGGAGTTGAAATTCCAACAGTATACTTTCTAGAAACTGTTGAATCTCCTTGAATAAACACAGAGTTAGCTTCAATACCTCTATCAGCAGTTGAAGTTACCTTATTACTAAAGACGACAGGACCAGTAAATTCAGAGATTGCTTTACCATCATCACCACCATCAATACGAATTGATTGTGTAAATGAACCTTCAGTAGCATTTACTAGGTTTAATCCAGACTTGTTTGATATATCTTCACCAGTAACACTTCTAACTGGACTATCATATACTTCCTCTTTTCCAGTAACGGTACTTATCTTCTTATTACCAGTGTATGAAATACCTCTGTCATTCATACCAGTGAAGAAGTTAACACCACCCTCTTTCTTAGTGGACTGTGCTAATAATTCTTCCTTCGCAGATATTAATCTATCTTGATTATTAGGTAATGCTGTTGAGTAGTTACCTGGTCCATATCCAACATATTCCCATGTATGTCCAGATGCTCTGTTAATAGAGTGTCTTCTTAATTCAACAGGGAATGGTTTTACTTTACGGACAACGGATCCTGTGCCATGAGATGTTGCTCTTGTTCCAAGAACTGCACGGAAAACACTAATTGGGTTTGATGGAGCAGATGTAGTAGTTCTTACAGTTGTTTTAATTCTTAGAATCTCATCATCAACTGCAATATAATCACCAATGTTAAGATCTAAATCAGCAATACCAGTAATACTAATATCTGTAGTAATAGCATCTGCAATGGTAGCACTAAGAGTTGTGGTAATTCCAGCATAAGTTGGAACCATTCTACCATTTAGACTCTCATCTTCTACAGTTGATACACCATCATTTGATGTTACACCATTTGGTAGTGCAAACATCGTGGCTCCAGCAGCAACAGGTTGAGTTAATCCAGTTCCAACATTAATTGTAAAGGAATTAAGTCCCTCATTTTGCTTAATAATAAAGTCACCATCAAAATAAGGCATTGTAGAAATACCTGTAGTGATTTTAACCTTACTATTAACCTTTAATCCATGATTATTTGTTGTAGTAACAGTTGCAATACCAGATGTTGTATTATATGCAATACTACTTGCTCTTAAGGACTCACCAGTTAGATATGCAAGAGCATTAACTAATGGATCTGATCCTATTCCTGTATTATTAACACCACTAAGTGCTGGATCACTCAGAGCAACAAAACTCTTAGCTGCACCTACTTCTACTTCTGATATTCTGTAAACTGTATTGTATTGCTTATAGGTATCTGAAGTTACACCAGCAATTCTTACAACATCACCTACGTTATCATATATGTCATCAACTCTTATAACAGCAGGAGACCATCCAGACTGAGTAGCAATACCAGTGACATGCATAGTATTACCAATACCGTATGCACTACCACCGTCCATCATAACAATACCAGTAATACCACCAGTAGCGTCTACAGCAACTTTTGCAGTTGCATTAGCACCAGTTGTTGAAGACCCAATACTAACAAGTCTTGCATTATAGTAATCAGCATCAACACCTGTTCCATAAGATGCACCACTACTTGCAATACTTACTCTTGTAATTTTTTGTAGTCCATGATCAATTTCAGTATTGAATCTATGACTAGATCCACCACTTGCAGTGATTATATTAGTTAAACCAATACCTACGTCAACGTCCTTAACAAATTGGTCAATTGTTTCTCTTGTAATACTATTTTTAACATTATCTACAATAACTTCACCAATAGGATTAGAAACCGCATATGATATTGCAGCATCTGGATCAGAAACTGGAGTATCACGATCAATCTGTGGATATAAGTTAGGAATATTCTGTGAGAACTTATCAGTTGTAAATGGATCTACAGAAGGTTTGTTAGATGCATTTAAAAGAGTTAGGTAGTAGATACCATCCTGTTCACCTTTAATATATGGCTGAGTTTCTTGAGACTCCTTAATAAAGTAAGTAGAATTGAATTTCTTTCTCTTATAATAAGGTAAAGTAGTGTCTCTTGTTAAAGTATCACTTGTAAATGATCCAGGATCAGTAGCAATTCCAACACTAAACTGCTTAGAACTACTAATACCAGTAACCGCAAAGGTTCCATTATAACCAGAATTACCCAATCCAGTAGTATTAACACCACTCTGAACATTAATAAGTTCTACTAAAGATCCAACAGATAAATCATGAGGAAGTTCTGTAAGAAGATTTGCAACACTAGAATTCCAGTTTGCATCCGCAATAAATCTAAAGTTTCTTTGTTCGTTGATATGTGTTAATGAACCAGATCCAAAGTATGTTTGAATTTCAGAACTCGTAGCTCCAATTGAAGTATTAGATTCCTGAATAATAAATCCATCACTTGGAGGTCTTGCAATTGTTCCACCACTATTTGCAGGAAGAACATATCTAACTCTATATGTTATATCATTTGTATTTCTATTATCACCCTTTCTCTTAATATATGATCTTGAAGTAGAATCACCAAGAGATGCAGTTCCAAGACCTGTAATAACATCAGAATGTATAAGGTTATCTGTTGATGCAGTTGAAACCTTAATATACCACTGATTATTTGAAGTATCATACTGAACTGGGTGACCAATATCACCAGAATTCTTATCAGATACCTTACTTACAACCTTTAACGATCCACCAAGATTGTTAATAGTTAATGCTTGTGCATTTTTAGCATCTTTTTCAGTCTTTGCAAGTTTAATATCACTAGTAGAGTTTAATCCAGCACTACTATTACTATTAGTAATTGCAAAATAAACTGTATTTGGACTTAATCCATCAGGAAGTCGTCCATTATCACTCAAAACACGAACAGATTCTGCGTTTTCAAAACTATGAGCCTCTGTTAGAGTAATAATATTGGTAGTAATACTATTAATACCAGCAACTCTATTAATATTAAAACTCTTCTGAGAACTAGATTGTGAATTAGGCATCACAATACGAGAACTGTATTCAGAAGAAATACCAGAACCACCACCAACTATAACATATAACTTATCTAAATCTCTTGCACCAACTCTATATCCCTCTAATACGTTTTCTGGAGGAGCATCTAAGTTAGTTTGATTATAAAGATATAGTCTTTCTGTTGTTGTACCAATACCAGCAGTCTTTTTAATATCAATTGAATTAAATTCTATGGCATTCTCAGTAATTGGTAATTCTTTAGGTGGAATTATATGAGTAATGAAACCTTTATCATCTTGAGTAAATGCATCTGGTCTAAAACCCACAGCATTTAGTGATTTTGAACCAAAGTTAGAGTTGGAGTTGGTGATTGACATATCACCACCAGTCTCAACCAGAAAATGTTCAGCAAAACCAATCGCAAAGACAGAAACAGCCTGTATAACTGCATTATTGGTTACCTTAATATGAGTATTCTTATATGCAGGTTTAAATATTGCACTCGAATCAGTACTTAGTGATTCATTTCCAGGAACAGTATTATCATCATATACACCAGTTGTTGAATTATACTTTATAAATGCATTGTCATCTTTTTGTAAACCAATACCAGTAAACTGGGCAACAACCATTGATTTAAATCCAGTTGCTCTGGATCCATCAGCATGAAGACCATTCATACCAAATACTGATCTTAATGAACAGTTAAAAATATATGGTGAAGATGATGTAACTGTATCAGATTGAAGTGTGATTGATGATCCTGTTACAGAAGGTAATGCATCAAGAGGTGAATTTTGAACATCATACTTAAATTGAGTAGTACTTACTTTTTCAGCAACTACATATTTTCCATTATATCCAGCAACATTGATACCATCTACTCTAAATGGAGTGTCTACATCAAGACCTGCAACTGCTGAAGATGTGGTAACTGTAATGGAAGTAGTAGGAATAACTCCGTTTCCAGCCTTAATACTTGTAATTCCAACATTTTCTCCTGTTGAACCAACAATTCGATATTCATCAACTTTTGGTTGAATATCTATGGATGCAGAAGGATAATCAGGTTGAATCTGACGACCACTAGCAGTACCATAACATAAACCAACCTTTTCATAATACATGTCAAGGTCAGTTCTATTTGTAGAATATGTTAAGAAATTATCCTTAATATTTACATTATTAACACCATCAGCATATTCAAATACAGATAACTTGTGATGAGAGAAATTAGGAACAAATGTATTTTCAGTATAATCAATATATGCTACACTATTTGGATTTGAGTCAAATATAGAGAATTGCCAAAAATAGCATCCACCAGTTACACGGAAAATGGAAGATCTATCAATATTATCATTTGTTGGACTTGGAACATATTTTGGTCTTATTTTTGTCTTTCTTAAATCTAAACCTACAAGAGAAGTACCACGAGGGATTATTACACCACCATGTACACTATTCAGTTTATAAAGAGCATTATCAGCATTCTCTAAATCAAATATAGTAGTTAAATCCCATGCAGTAAAGTCATTTGAAGTTTGACCACTTCTTAACTGATAATTATCCAATCCATCAGGAATCCATCCTGGTCTATTATCAACAACATGATCACCAGGATACAACAATATTGTAGTTTTACTAAATCTGTCGTTATTTAAACCACGCTGATATGAAAATCTTGATGCCTCAACAAGAGCCCTCTGAATTGTCTTAAAAGGACGGGTTAGGGAATTACCCTTATTCTCGATACTATCCGTTGCATCCAAATCATTTGGACTCACATAAAGGATATTACCTCTTGCATTTTTGAGAAAATTCTCTAGTCTGGATAAACCCATGTTATTGTTCCAAGTTATACGTATCCGTTATGGATTATTTATCATAACAGACTACCACTACTTTTTTTTATATTTATCAAAAAAGTAATAGAACAAAAAAAGCTTGGAGTTTTTTTTCGGACTTTTTTGGAATAAAAAGTTAGCCTCCCCTCAGACTAAAGTGGATTTGTATAGGTTAGTCTCTCTTCTGGGCAAGTAGCACGTACTAATTCCAATACATTCATAAACTCATCTATATTATCACAGTCCACCGTCTTCTTATCACCCTCACTGGAGTACAGATAAAAAGTTCTCTTGATGGGATCAACCACGCACTTCATCAAATACTCTTCGTCTTCCATGTGGTTTATTATCTTATCTTGGCATTATAACAGATGTCTAAGATAATGTCAAGGTAGTTGAACCGACTCCAGCTACAGTAAAGGTTAATTTATCATCTACAACAGAAATTTGAACTCCATTAATATCTGAACCAATACCAACATTATTCTCAATAGCAGCGGCTAAGACTTCTGCTCCCTGAGTTGTTGAATCGTCAAGATAACTATACCATTTAGTCATTACAATGTCCTCCTATCATAATGGTATCCAGCAATAGAGTATTGACTATTATCTCCTGGATAATCTTCTGGAGACTTACCTTCATACTCTGAAATTAATCTTTCTCCATCAGTTCTTTCACCATACACATGATAGTAACAATTAATAGGCATTCCACCTTGTGCTTGTAAATGAATCTGTGTTGGTTCTACTCTCTTCACAATCACATTCTGATGTGCTCCTATTGGTTGTAACTGAACACTAATGGTTGTATAATCAACTAAATCTTTCCAATAATCTGGTAGATATATTACATTCTTATTCACAACTCTTCCACGAGTATAGATTGCTCCTTCAGGGCCTTCCAAACAAATATGTCTTAATCTATATCCTTCCTTAGATGGATGTTCTATATCAAATCCCTTCCATCCCTGCACATTAATTGAACTAGCTGTCCATACACACGCTTGACCACTACATGACAGTAAATTACTTGTATGAAGATTACCGTTATTAATTGTTTGATGTCCATCAACTACCAATGAATCAAATGGAGAAGATGACTCATCATTATTATCAGGTCCAACCATCAAAGTTGCCTCTACTTCACTAAAGGTATCAGGATTACCAATCTGAACTGGTCCTTGAATGAATGCAGATCCTGTAATTTTTTCTTCTTTTACACCAAGTGCTTTAGGAATAATCTCATCATCACATACTAATAGTTGTCCTTTATAAACTTGGACTTCATCTATATTCAATGCCATAGTTAACTACCTCCGATTTCACCAGGTTTTCTGGATGCTTTTGTTGCACATGTTGCTCCGTGTATGATTGGGGCAAGTATTTGCATTCCCAATCTACCATCTAAAGTTAAAGATCCTGTACTAATAAGAGACATGTGTTGTTTAGATTGTATCTTAATATTTTTTGCATCTAATTGAATTGCTTCATTTGCATTCACCCAGAATCGACCCTCTGGTGTATTGCCTGTTGCACAAAACTCAATGTCAGTTCCTTCAAGACGAATCTTTCCATCTCTAGCCTTAATTACAATGTTACCATTCTCAGCATTAACAAAGAGAGCATTGTCTTCTTTAGTTAAGTCATCTCCAGTAGCAATCTGAGTTGAACCAGGAGAATTTAGAGTTGACCATCCAGTACGTGGACCATCCTCACCCATTTCAAAAAAATGTCTACCATCTAAGGCCTGTAGTCGAATACTAGAAGTATGATCTTTGAAAAAACTCAAAGCACCATAAGATATGGCACCATTCATGGCACCCATCACTCTCGTCCAAAAATTCTTCTTCTCTGCCATAGTTAATATTTATTGAGGTATGCTATCTTTTCGAGTATCATATACTCTTACTGATCGACCACCAGTTTTCTCAACACCAGCATATTTAACACCACTATCATAATAAACATTTCCATAATATCTTTTTCCATCAACATAACCTGTAACTTTTAATCCAACAAGATCAAATACTTGGACTACATCTGCAGGACTTGCTGCCACTTGAGCAACTAATGGGTCACGTATCACTTCAAATACAGGAGTAAAAGATGCATTTACACCTGTTGTACTTGGTAAAGATATATCTGGTAGATCTGTAAAGGTTCCACCCTTAACAACTTTAACAGATTTTACTTTACCAAATGGGCCTAATGTAGGTTTTAATATTGTACTATTATTGGGAGTGATTGTCAATTCATCTTCTGGACTATAGTTAATTCCTGGATTCTGAATTCTTACTTCTGATAATCTAAGAAGAGCAGGATATTGTGGAATGGTATCAAGAACTCTAAGTGTCTGAAGATCCTGATCTGTAAGATCTTGAAGTGATCTACCACCAGCTGGTGGTTGATATCCCTGACCACCATCAACCACTATAGCTTTATCAACACTTCCATTCTTAACCTCTGCTTTAATAACTGCACCACTTCCAACAAAACTTGATCCATTAAGACCAGTCCCTGCATCAGTTGCTGGATCTATTACTTGAATTGTAGGTGGTCTAGTGTATCCAAAACCACCATTAACAATATCAACTGCAATAATATTTCCATTCGTATCAACAATTGGATTACCTTCTGCACCTACACCACTACCACCAAAGATATTAATAGTGGGTGATGATATAGGTTTAGGAGAACTGTCACATGATTCTGGTCTTCGCAAATCATTAGGAGTTAATGCATTGACCTGATCTATACTTAAATACCTTGTCTTTCCAGAACCATCTACAAAGATAAAGGCAGTGTCTGAATTAGATTTTGCATATTCATTTGCATCAGCAACTGATACATGTTTGACATATCCATCAACATCATCAATGTATCCAACTTCAATAGTATCTGTAGTGGTGGGTGTAATAGGCATTATACTAACCTCTCTATCGTTGGTTTAATAAGATTCTTTTGCTTGGCAACTGCGTTCTTAATATCAGAACCACTCACACCACCACCAGCATTTACTACATCAGATGCAGCTTTAGCAAGTGATGCAAGATTAGGTTGTTGTGCTGGAGGTTTACCACTTCCACCACCTTGTAAAGTATGAGTATCATGAGGAGAACATTCTGGACTAGGATCGCAAGGAAATAATTCTGAGATCCCACCAATAAATGCTGCTGCTTTAGCAATGTCAAATTTCAATCCACCTAATGCACCAAACCCACCTAAACTACCCAAGAGATTACTACCTTGTGTAGTTCCACCTGAGTCATTCGTTGCACCATAAAGAACAGGACCAATTGCATCATCAAACCCATCCATAATCTGATTAATACATTGACCTACTACTTCACCAACCAACTCTTCACTGGAACAAACAGGAGTTGGAGAATAAGATCCTTCTGGAGGTAGTGGTGGTAGTGCTGTAGATCCAGGTGGAGTGATTGATGTATCTCCAGACTGACTTTTCTTTTTAGCAAACAAATTCAATAGAGAACCTAAAACTAATCCAGGAAGACCCTTCGCAATATTATTAAAGAGACATGATATCTTTTCAAGGCCATCTATCGAATCTTTTAGTAATCTATTTCTTTCTGCTGGATTAGATATTTTTAATACTGGTTCTAGTTCTTTATTGTATTGATCTATGGTATACTCTTGAACTCTTCCCATTATACCCTTCATATACTTTGACATCTCTTGCGATGCTTCCTCAATCATAATGTCAGGAGTCTTTCCAGCATCTAATACAGGAAGACCAGCAGCAGCATCATAAAACAATGATGTCTTTTGAAACTGTTCTATTTTTTTAGAAAGCATTTCAGATACTGTCTGAATACCTCTCATATCAGAGTTCTTTTGTGGATCTGGACAAGCAAGTGCATGTTTCCTTGTCAATACATCACCCGTCTTCTTATCTTCTACAGTCTCTTGGTGAACTCCATCCGAACTTTCTTTTGTTGGATATGATCCTTCCTCTGGATCTGATGTTCTTAGTTCCTTATCAGCAACCTTCTTTGTCTCATCTTTTTTAGATCCCTCTGCTTGACCACTTTGTGGTGTAAAGTTTTTACCACCAGCATTACCTGTCTTTGATTCAAGAGTTGTAGATGCATTGTTACCAAGAACTCCCATGATAACAGGGACTTGTTGGTCTTGGCCATCCATAAAGAAACCAAAGACAAACATTCCTTGCGTAATAGCAGGGGTTGAGAAGTTTCCATTCTGACCACCACCTGCGGTTACAGGATACATTACCTGAGCCCAAGGAATTTGGTCAGATTCTACAGTATCTTCATCCTGATCATGCAATCCAATTATTCTTACCTTATACCTATAACCCCAACCAGGAGTTCCCTCTTTAGGATCTTTATACTTCCCTTCATTTATGTTTTCTCTCCATGTGGAATCATCAGCCACTTGGCCGATCCACCACAAAAAAGTTCCCCCTAGAAATCCAGGATTAAATAAAGATCCTTCCATAGATTAGTCGTCGTATACTCTACATTCCAGTGAGTCTGGATGGTTGTCACAATACACTTCTAAGTGCTGATCCTCATGTCGTGTGTGCCAGTCATTTATTTTAGCACCACCAGGATTTTCTTCATTCTCCTCATGAGCATGAAAAGCATCGTTGTGAAGTTTCAAATCTTCTTCTGTGTATTCAATCATACCATGATTAACATGTTCTTTATGATCCTTTGGATCAATGTAGACCTCATGGTTTAGGTCGTGATCGGGTGTTTTAGTAGTCATAATAGGTTATCGAGTAGTGTGATTTCCTTTTCGCCCAAAAGAATCTCTAACCAAATTCATTTTAGTATAAGTTTCTTTTGATGAGATGTAGTGACATAAATCGGCTATAATATATAGACCTCCAAACTCACGGTTGAGTTCTTCGTCTTCGTCTGCTGTTAATCCAGGACTATCAATAAAAATAGCATCACCTGCATGTAAAGAAAAATCTCCACCTATTGTAGCAGTTACTGCACCAGAGAACAACTGATTGTACCTACGAATACCCTGATTAAGGACTTGTTGTGCCTCAAAGTTTTGTTCCTCTGACTTATTGATCTGTTCCTCACTATCACCAGTAGGAAGAGTTCCTTTATCAATCAAATAGAATGTAGTCCTTGTTGCATTCTTTTCATCTGTCATATCAAACTTATCATTTAATTTTGGAAGATCCTGACCAGCAAGTTCTGTACCTTCCTTTGCTTCTTCTGCAGTCTTTTCAATAACTTCATAGAAACAATTGAAAGGATCAAAGACAACTAACTTCGTTCCATATGTTCCCATCTGAAACTTCTCTTGTATATTAACACGATTGTCTGCTTTATACTCTAATATCTTACCATCATATCCTGCAGGAACTGCTCCATCTTTATCAGGAGAATCATTATAGATAAATGATTTCTTTTTCTCTTGAGCAAACAAAGCATCTATAGATTTGAATTTAAATCCATCAGCAGTTTCATATAAAAAGAATCCAGAAGTATCACCCTTCTTACCATCCTTACTAGGGACTGCTGATTTAGAAAGCCAATTCAGAGTATAGAAAGGTTTACGTCCATTGCCTACAAAATTATAATTGTTAACTGTGTCTTCTATGTCTTCATCCTTTACCTTCTCAGACTTTAAAAAGTTTTTAAGTATGTCCTTAATATGTTCAGAAATCTTACCATCAAATCTAATATTTAATTTAGATTGACCCATCTCATTAGTAATAAACTCTTCTGATACAAGACCAATACTTATTAAAGATTTCTCTGCGTCTTCATATGCAGGGGTTACTTTATTCACATATAATTTAACACTAATCTCTTCTTCATTTACATCTGCAAACTTAATATCAACTTCCTCTGTTCCAACTAAAGGAAGACCCTCAAGAACAGACTTATCATCAATAGCTTTACCTGTATCAGTAAAGACAACATCTGCTCTTATAGTATCCTGTAGAATGCTTTCATAATACAATAGTTCAACAAAACCACCCGTTAAACTTACGGTTTTGCTCTCATCTTTATTTGATTTTACATCAAGTTTAGATACGAAAGCTGCTTCCGTAGACTTGGATGTGATTGGAGTTTCTGATGCCATATCTATATTTAACCTTTATATAAAACTTCATATGGATCACTTGTATCCACAGGAACTTTAACAATCTTCTCTACAACTTGATTACCACTCTGAGTTGTACCACCACCAGAAGGAGAAGGTGCAAGAAGTATTTCATCACCCTCATCAGATCCTTCATAGGTAGCAAAATCACTAACAGAATCAATGGTATCAGAACGACTATTAGATTGATTATTTGCAAGATTTAAGTTAGGAGGGTTCTCTTTAATTTCAGTACCAGATTCTACCTTTACTTCACTCTTATTATTTCTTTTAAATGGATTGATTTTGTTTACGAAACCACCAACTGCATCTTTAGCAGAATCAAATTTACCTTTTACTTCTGCTATTACTTTATCTCTTGCCTCTTTCTTTCTTCTATCCGATTCTGCTCTAATGGATGCAGCAGATATTTTCTCAGGTACTGGAGTGGCTGGGGCAGCAGGAGATGGTGGAGTAGGTTGACCAAATATACCAGGCATAAATGACTTAGCTATAGTAGGAACAAGGAACGGGAACCCATAAGGAGTAAGCATTAACAAATTAGGTATACGTCCTAACCTACCATTCTCAACATAACCACTCAAACCTGGAATAAATTGAGCAATATATCCTAACACCTCTTGCAAACCAGGAAGTCCTTGCAATGCACCAATAACAGATGCTCCACCTATACCAGGAACCCAACTCGGAACTTCCAATCCAAGTATATCTAATCCACCAGGAATTTTCATCATAATATTAGCAATCAAATCTCCAGGTCTAAGATCTGGAATAGGAATCGTTGGGAAATTATCTATTAATCTACCAAAACCATCCTTAAAGAAATTAAATACTGCACCAACAACATTCTTAATAGCATCAAAGATACCAGTAATAGCACCCTTTAATTTATCCAATGCTGCCTTCCATCCACCACCTAAGAACAATTCATAAAGTAAATCACCCACAAAAGCACCAAGTAATTCACCAAGCATTACCATTGCAGGAGCTAACAATGCACCAATACCTACAGTCGCAGTAGTAATACCAGCAGCAAGAGTAGCACCAAGTCCTCCACCTATTGCAGCACCTATACCCTTAAACAATGCCTGTCCAATTGGTTCTCCTGAGATGAGAGAAACAAGAGCAACAACAATAGGTCCAAGAATAGGAATCCTACCAGCAAATCCTTTGATTGCAGGTGCTGCTGCCTTCATTGCTGGAGCAATTATTTTAACTGCTGGTCCAAATATCTTTGCAGCAAATCCACCGACTTTAGCTGCAACCTTTCCTGCTACTGCTCCCCCACCTTTAGAAAGAATACCTGTTCCTTTACTAAGAAGACTCGAACCTTTACTCAATAAGTTTCCACCAACCTGAGCAACTTTCCCAACTACATTACTAACACCAGGAATTCTAAGTATTTGTTTTCCTATATTTGCAAGAAATTTCTTAGCAAATCTAAGAGATCTCTTAATAATAACTCTAGCAATTCTAAATGCTCTTGTTACACTCTTAAGAACTGCTTTAAATATTTTCTCACCAAGTATCTTCCAAATTAAAAATCCCTGAATTAAATCTTTCAGGTTCGTCATAAAGGTTTCAAATTTCTTGGCACCCTCTTCACCAAAAACATTCTTAACCATTCCTTCTAATCCACTAACAAGTTTATATCCCCAATCAACAATGGTCGAAAATATATCAAGAACCCATACAGCAATATTTCCAATAACATCCACTACTACTTGAAGAGTTTTGACCAACCACATAAGTTTTGGCATCCACTCAAATAATTTAACTGCAAGGAAACCAAGTGCTACATTACTAACAAAACCAATCAAACTGGCTAACATTCCCTTACCAGGAATAGGAATTTTAAATTTACTCTTTGCTTTTTTAGGTACTTTCTTTTCTAAATCTGCTTCTTCCTTTCCAAACTCAGCATCTTCTTGTGCATCTTTCTGTGTTTGCAATACTTTCTTTTGGAGAGCAACAGATCCTGATAATAATTTTTCAACCTGAATAACTGTTGTTTTTATCTTTAACGCAACACCTACTACACTATCATCACTTCCCCCACCTCCTCCAGAGGAACTCTTACTAATTGCTGCTACCGAATCTGCAAGAGGTACGTTTGCTAAAGCACTACTTGGTGCTTTAACCATTGCTCCACCTTTCTCTGGGCCAACACCCATTACCTCCTGTGCCTTTTCTCTTCTGGCATCAGTCTTTTTCTTCCTATTCAATAACTTATCAGTGGCAATCTTCTTTGCCCCTCCTTTTACTGCACCTACTGCTGCTTTTCCTAATGCTGCCCACATAATATTATAAACTTATCCCCAAGGTTTTAATTTTTCTCTGCGAATTCTTAGCAGATGCACTGAATGCAGGTATTTTCTTACCACTATTATCAGCAGGAGGTGTTGATCCACCTGGAACTCCTCCAGGAATTGCAACTACTCTAACCTTTCCCCCAACTGGAGTTCCAGGTGGAGCAACATTGGAACCCATATTCTGCACACCAGACATCTTCAATGCACTTTGAAGAACTGAACCACCAACATCACGAGATCTCTTAATAAGTTTACCAAGTCCTCTAATCAAACCACCACCACGATATCCTTGAACTAAACCACCACCATTAAACGCTGGAACTAAACCACCACCAGCAAATCCTTGAACAAGACCACCACCATTATATCCCATACTATAACCCTTACTTGGATCAGTAATACCTCTTAATTGTAAATCTGCTTGGTGTGCTGCATCCCATTTAGCAAATGTTGCTTTTTGTGCATCACTATTCATAAGAATAGGTAAATACTGATCTAATGGCATATTTACTTTCTTATTTACGACATCCTGTATATTAATATTTTCATATCCAGGAACCTTATTAATCTCCCCAAGAAGTTGTCCCTGATGTTCCATTAAATCAGGAACACCAATAGAAGCTGTCATTTCACTAAACTTTTCATAAGATTTATCATCTACTATCTCACCATTTTTTGTCACAATTTTTTCTTCAAATTTCTCTTGGGAAACAACTAATGTAGGGGGATTTACTTGTCCTATCTGATATCCTTCTGTTCCATAATGAGATTTATCAAATGATTCTGCCTTACCGCCTCCACTATAACGAGGCATCAAACCACTACCAACTTTACCACCCTTACCACCTTTCTTATCTTTCTTTTGAAGTGTTGGAATATTTGTACCACCAGCAGCAGCATTCATACCTTCTAAAGTTTGTACACCATACTCTTGTACAGCACCCTTAGACATAACAAACTCACCAGGAGTTAGCATTGCAGGAACTGTATCCTTGTCTCCCGTTCCAGGAACTTCACCACCTTTATTCATACCCAATCTTCCTGTTTCTTTTTTAGTATCTTCTGCTGCTTGCTCAGTTTTTTTAAGATCTGGAGGTTGTTCTGAATTCTGTTGTTTATCATCCAGTTGTGCTTTCAATTCACCATCCATTCCCTCTTCTAATTTCTCACTATCTTTAAGTGAATCAACCTCACCTTTCGCTAATTCCTTATCAACTTTATCCCCAAACCCAAAGATCGATTTAACTGCATCAACTATTTTAGGTATACCCCATGATAATAATGCAATCGCTCCTGCTACAAATATCATTCCTGGTCCAACAAAAGCCATAATACCAGCAACCAAAAGAGGCCACCAATCCTTAATAAACTTAAAGAGAGAAGAAACCTTGTCCTTATTTGTAGGATCAGAGAACCATTCCCACAATTTAACTACAGTACTTCCAAATAAAATCGCAGTTAAAAAATTAACTATCTTATCCCATATACCCATCACTGGTTTGAGAGCCATCTGCCCTACTTTCTTTACACCACCCGCCATCTTCTCCAAACCACTCTCTCTTTTATTCCTCTTCTTATTCTCTTGACTCTTTCTTACAAATTCTGTTTGATCTTTACTAACTTCTGCTTGACCTATTAAAGTCTCTTTAATACCATCAACTGAAGATGAAATTGATTTGAGTATAGGTAACAATCCCTCCTGTGATTTTTCACCATCTACTTCTGCAGCAACAGGAGTCTCTGCATCACCTGGTTTAAGATCATCAGGTTTTGCTAGTGGTTCGCCTTTAAATCTTCTTATTCTTTCTTCCTTACTTAGATATTCTCCCTTTTCATCTTGACCCATCACTCTTGATGCATACCCTTCATCAAATGGAGTTCCTTTTTTAAATGCACTACCAGGTATATTTTTCTTTTTAATCTTTATCCTTGGTCTCTTTTTCTTTGACTTTGGTTTTGTCTTTGTAGAAACAGATTTATCTACTACATCAAATTTTGATTCTTCTCCAACAAACTCTTTCTCTTCATCCGTCATTGAGACCGAAGAGTTATATTCTTCTACTTCTTCAGGTGTTGCATGAGCAGCATCAAATTTTTCTTCTCCACGTATATCATCTAAGACATCATCTAAACCTTCAGGTATCTCTCCATCCAATTCATCTTCTATTACTTCTTCTACTTCTTCTATTACTTCTTCTACCTCTTCTATTACTTCCTGTGCTGCTTGCTCTGCTTTCTCTGCTTCCTTTTTTGCTTGTTCTACTTCCTTTGCTGCTTCCTTTGCTGCTTGTTCTGCTGCTTGTGCTGCTTCTTGTTCTGCTTTCTTTGCTGCTTGTTCTGCTTCCTTCTGTCTTCTCAATGCCTCCCTTTCTGTCCATATTTCTACTCCTGTTTCTATATTAGAAACTCTATTCTCAAGTCCAAGAACTCGTGCCAAAGTTTTCCTTTGCATTCCAAAGGACTTACTTATTGTCTTGTGTATTCCAGCAAATTCAATAGGAATATTTTTTTCAAGGCTCTCAACTTTACCAGCAAGCTTCATATGAGGTTCGTGTTTCTCCCTCATAGACTGTATAAAGCCTCCTCCTGCATATGAATTTGGTCTTCCTTTAGGCATTAGATTTCTGCTGGTTCCTCTTTAGTTCTTCATCCTCAAGGTGTTGTTTTAATAAACCAACATAGATGTCTCGTTCCCAAGGCATCCAGTTTTCAATCTCTGTCAGGCTATATTTATGGTACTGCATCAAGGCAAAATTAAGTCTGAAATAATTTTCCAGACTCATGTATACCATGCCTACCCGAAAAAAGATGCTAATCCCTCAAGCACAACATCACTTTCAACTTTTGTTTCTGGATTTGTAACCTTAATAGTATGAGATAACTTAGGCATTGTTGTAAAGAACTTTTCAATCTCTTTGAATTGAGCAGAGTTCATCGACTCAAGGAAATCATTCATCTCTTTCTTAGTACAATCCTCAGAAGCCCACACCTCATCTTCTGTATAGATTTTATCAATACATGATGCGATTAATTTAAAGGACTGATCTACCTGAGTAGTATCATTGAAATCAAAATTATTTTTAATAAACTCATCAAGAGATGGATACTTCATCTCCATCATAATCTTTTCATCAAGTTTAATCTTATTATTATGTTCCTCACTCTTCTGAATTTGAATATCATCAAGATTTATAGTTACAGGAACACTTGTCTTACCATCATCTGGACAAACAATATTAACTTCAAGATCTTCCCCAACAGATTTGCCTCTGATGTTTAAAAATAAAAATTCAATATCAAATGTAGGAAGTGTCTCAACCTTAACACCCTTCGTAAGAATACAATTCTTTAGAACAGCTTTAATAGCAGTAGTAATTTGTTTTGTATCTTCACTCTCTAAAGCAATAACAAGTAACTTTTCTTCCTTAACTAAAAAGGGTCTGTACTCTACAGTCTTTCCTGTTGATGGCAACTCAAGTTCATAAGTTGGTGTGGCAATCTTTGGTAATGGCATAATGTTTTATAACAAGTCGTATATTTATATAGTAGGTTTATTTAGATAAGATTTGCAGCAATACTTCTAGCAACACCACCAATCAATTTATTATCCAGATCAAGAGCTCTAAGTCCAGCATTAACTGCTTGGAATGCTTGGCCATTTAGATCTGCCTGTGTTCTTGGATCAAACATATCAAATAGACCACCTCTAGTATCTTCAATATAATATCTACTGTAAGTCATCGAGACTGTACACTTTAATAGATCAGATGCATCATAAGAAACTGGCATAGAGTTAATTGCTAAAGGAAATGTATTAACAAAACCATAAGCAAGGGGTTTTACTTTTCTTCTTGCGTTTATATTCTTTTCAAACTTTGTAACCTCTAAGGTTCCCTTATAATCATTTGGGAATGATGCTCTATAAAAGAAGTTTTGTTTCTTTGTATTTCCAGTAAAATTATCATTAGCATTCTCATTCATTATAAATCTCATCCATGATTCAAAGAATCTAATTGGTAGATATTGATCAGCATCACAATAGAAAGTTAAATCAATACGATCATCATACATTCTACGATATGCATGTCTCTCTGTTACTCCAGTAAAATCACCTGTCAATTCAGTGGTTGCTAACTGAGATCCAGGTAAAGATGCTTCTGCACATAATAAATTTAATTGATCCTGTCTATAGTTTGTACTGTTCTGCCTTAGAAAAGAACCAAATTCTCCTCCTTGTGGTATCCCAATAGCAACTTGGAATTGTGATGTCTGAGCAGGATTCAATAAGTGTGCTTTGACTTCTGATATAGTTCGTGCTCTTGGATGTATGGAAGCCATTTATAAATACTATTTGACCTTATATATTATGTATATGAGATAATGGGAGAAAGTATTAAAAGTAGGTATAAACCTTCTAATCCTAAGAAATATCAAGGCAATCCCAATAATATTATCTGTCGTAGTAGTTGGGAAAGGAAGTTCTGTCAGTGGTGTGATAGAAATGATAGTATAATTTCATGGGCTTCAGAGGAATTTTGTATACCATATGTTTCTCCAAAAGATAATAAAGTTCACAGATATTATCCAGACTATCTAATCAAAGTAAAAGAAAAAGATAATAAAATTAAAAGTTATGTTGTTGAAGTTAAACCAAAAAAACAAACCCTTCCACCTAAACCAAGAAAGAGAGTGACCAAATCATATATCTACGAGTGTCAAACCTTTGCAGTAAACCAAGCAAAGTGGAAAGCAGCAGATGAATTCTGTAAAGATAATCAAATTGAATTTAAAATTATAACTGAAAGAGAATTAGGTATTAAGTAATGACAGATAGTTTTGGATTTAGTGATGGAGATCCAGCACATCCATCCAACCGTATAGAATTAATTAAAGATGAACTGGCAGAAACAAATGATCCAGAAGATCTGATGTTGCTGATTATGGATGCACTTAAAGATACTGTGTCACCCATACCTGAAATAGGAAAATTCTATACCTTTGTATATAATCCTAAGACACCTGACATACAATATGATCAACATCCTTTAGTTGCTTGTACTGCATTAGAACAATGGGGATTCAAAGGAATCAACTTTCACTGGCAACAATCAAGGAATTATACATGGAATGAACTTGCAGGTCAGTTATATATTGTTGAATGGAATGAACTTGA
>CEUP01024448.1_pt1 | contig 20484 bp, 18 predicted proteins | sample 531371 | NCBI WGS metagenome assembly CEUP01 (sample SAMEA2622738, study PRJEB7988) | marine metagenome | biome: marine biome (ENVO:00000447); feature: marine epipelagic mixed layer (ENVO:xxxxxxxxx); material: "saline water (ENVO:00002010), including plankton (ENVO:xxxxxxxx)" | depth 150 m
GAGGCTGCAGGAAGCATCGACCGTTCGCTAAACGTCTCAATGGACTTAGTTACACTACAGGAGATTGGCAATGAGAGTTACATCGCTGGCACCGCATCAGGCGGTGCACCTGGAATGGGCGAAGTCGAGGTCAAGGTAGGAGGAGGAGAGTGGAAGGGCGCAGCTGATCTGTCAAAGAACGGCGACTGGGCGATCTGGAGAGTCAAACTAGACCCACACACTGAATCTGGCAATTCAACAGTCTATGCCAGACTGGTCATCTCAGAGGACAGCATTTCTCCAATTGATGCCCGAAGAGTTGTCCTCATCGACGGCCAGTCGGCATCAGGAGCGCTAGAGGGCCTGACTTCTATCGGCTCGTGGGTATTCTTTGTCCCCTTCGCATTGGTGATGGCCCTGCTTGGCTTCATCATGACCACAGAGAGGTGGGACAGGAAGTTCCTGGCCGCCATGCGAAAAGACTCACCTTCTCTGAGTGATGGCATGAACCCTGGGCAAATGCTGTTTGAAGGAGTAATAGCATTCTTCGCTGCATTTGGCGCATTCATCAGAGGCCTTCGTAACGGCGAGGCATTGACCGAGAACAAGGCATCACGAACCATCTCTCTGTGTATCCTTTATGTCGCACAGGGCCTACCTTCCGGCTTCGCTAACGTCGCCTTCGTTGCTTTCCTAGTAACCAATGGAATCGCAGTAGAGCAGATTGCCTTGCTATTCGCTACCGTATATCTGCCTTGGACATTCAAGTTCATCTGGGGGCCAGTCATCGACATGGTTACTTTCCCTAAATACGGAGTAAGAAGGCCTTGGGTTCTGTTTGCTGAGGCTGGCATGATTATCTCCCTTGCTACCTTGCTGATAGTCCCAGACCTTGTCGCTTCAATCGAACTTGTGACCATACTTCTGTTCATCCATAATCTGTTCTCATCACTACAGGATGTCAGCGTAGATGCACTGGCTGTGGATATCCTCGAGCCGGATGAAGTAGCCACTGTGAACGGGCTAATGTTCGCCTCCAAGAGAGGTGGAATCATCTTCGGAGGAGCCGTCCTTGGAATGCTAGTTGTTCCTTATGGAATTAAATCAGCAATCATGGTCCAACTTCCTCTATTGGTACTGATTATGATGGTACCTCTCTTCCTACGTGAGAGGCCGAGTAACAAGTTGTTCCCATGGAGCAAGAAGTCTGAGCAAGTTGATGATGAATCTCAGACAGATGTAGAGGAGACTATCGAGGCTGAAGCAGTTGTACCTTGGGAAGCAGATCATCCAGAGGAGTTCACACAAGCACGATGGGTTGCTACCAATCTGCACGGAAACAGAATCTCCCCCGCAGCTCTAGTCCTATGGCTCAGTATTGGCTCACTTCTTCTATGGGGGCTATTCGCCATCATTCACCAACTGACGAGCACATTTACGGGAGATTGGGCCTTGACGTTCGGAGACATCGCAGCTCCGATGAAGTCTATTGGGAAGTGGGGACTTCTAGCCTCAGCCTTGATAATTCTGGCTGAATGGCTTGGAGCATCAATCCCTGAAATTAGCAATCCTGCCCCGGCCTCCACTCTCGCATCTACAACCGCTTACAATATTGTGAAGGGATTCTCCACTCGCTCTTCGTTCATCCTGATATTCCTCTGCCTGCTCTCGGAGTTGTACTTGTTCACTGACCCGATTGTGGTGGACATTTTCATCAACGAGGCTGGGTGGTCCCAGACTAAATACAACGCAATCGTAGGTGGCGTAGTCATCGCTTTCATGATGTTCGGACAGATTGTTGGAGGAATGCTTGGAGATAGGTTTGGAGTTAGGGAGGTCTCGATGATTGGTTTCTCACTGCTCGCCCTGTCAAATGCAACTCTTGCCCTGATTAACGACCACTGGACTAACACCAATCTGATGGTCGCCTATTTATGCGTTCGAGCCGTTATCAACGGAGTGGCTTGGATATGTGTCATCGCAGTGGCGATGAGACTAACATTCTCCAAGGCCGGCGGCTCTCAGTTCACAGCCTACATGTCGATGTTCAATCTCTCCGCGGTTATGGCCTATCTGTTCACAGGAACGATGACTCAGAGATTCGATTACATCACCTGTCTGTACATCGGTGCTGCACTGACTCTATTCACCGTGATTCTTCTTTGGTTCATCGACCCAGACGAGGTCGACAGAGTTCTAGAGGGGCGCTTCGGAGACGACGACGAAGAGTTCGACGGCGACTTGGGAGAGAGTCCGTGGTGGTCCGACGAGGAGGAGGAGGAGCCGGTTGTCTCAGGTGCGTGAGCATCTCGAGTCCGCAGACACGGACTTCCTATTCTTCTCCCAGACCATCTGCCCGTATTGTACTAGGGCTGAGAGAACTCTCGATGCACACGGCTTCACTTACACAGAAGTAAACCTCGATCACCATGATGGACTGAGGGAACAGGTAGTTGCGACGACTAAGCATCGTACAGTACCAGTGGTCTTCGATTTGAGAGGAGATGAGCCAGTATTCGTTGGCGGCTCTGATAACCTAATGGAATATCTCTAGAGTGTCCAAGAACTAGTAATCCCACCGGCTATCCTGATTCTGAGATATGTATCTCCTGTAAAAGTCGCCGTGAGAGTGTATTCCTCGGACGGGTAGGGGATGGTTCCGAGGGTCCCGTATTCGCTAGCTCCCGGACCCCATACTCGCTCTAGAGCGGAGATTGAGGTATGATCTCTGAGAGTCAGTGTGATGCTTGACGAGCCTGACCCACACTCAGCGTCGAGGAAGTAGATCATCTCGTCCCACTCGCCATCGTTGGGATGATTACTGACGAAGAAAGTATCACGAATTTCCACATCAGGACCCGTATCCTCCCATGAATCAGAGTACAAATCTCCCCCTCTAACGAAGTAGACGTCCCCTGTATGTCCCTCACCGCTATCTGCCAGCATCATCCGCATCTGTTCCATTCCAGAGGAGTCCTTCCAGATGAAGGAAGAGAAGAACCCTGCACTCCTGTCGTATGCATAGTCCAGACGCCCCCCATCATCAGCATCGGCCCTGATGGTAACATAGTCGCCCGATACATCAGTTACATCTGCCTGCCATTCGATAGAGAACAGCGTGAATCCCCAAGAGTTACTTTCCTCTAACGGGAAATCCATCACTGTCTGTGCGACTCCATTCTCGAAAGCAGATAGATGATCGTGGGTTATCCGGCCTAGGAATGGATTGTGATTCAGCACAGCGTGCCGGCGGGCCTCTGTCAGGCTAGATATGGCCAGCATATTGGCAGTCCCCCCCTCCTCACTAACTGATGCGACAACCAGACGGGCGGTATCATCAGTATATTCTGGTGTTGAGAAGGTGTAAAGCCACCAATCTCCGACCTCCCAGGTAGGGACATCAACCTCGTCGTTGCCCGTTATTGCGTTAGAGACAGTCGTACATCCTGACAGCGAAGCCGTGAGGAATAGCACCGATAGGGCAACACCCACGGTCTCGCGCATGGGCGGGCGTGTAAACAGTCAGTCATGAGACTGACGCAACCAGGAATCACCTTCTCATAGCATTCCAGTCAAAGTCAGCCCAGGTGCAATAACGACCGCCACAATCGACATCAGTTTGATGAGAATGTTCAGCGAAGGTCCGCTGGTGTCCTTGAATGGGTCGCCGATAGTGTCGCCGATGATGGCCGCATCGTGAGATGCATCGCCCTTCGTTGCGCCTTCTATATGGCCTTGCTCAATGGCTTTCTTTGCGTTGTCCCAAGCACCACCAGCGTTGGCCATGAATAGCGCCATCAGCACTCCGGTAACTAACGCTCCAGCTAGAAGCCCACCTAGGGCTGCTGCCCCGAGTACAGTTCCGACAATTACTGGAGCAGCGATTGCAGTCAGTCCTGGGGCAACCATCTCGCGAAGTGCTGCCTGAGTAGAAATCTCAACGCATCGGGCACTGTCAGGCTTGACGCCTTCTCTGCCCTCTAGCAAACCATCTATCTCGCGGAATTGGCGACGAATCTCGGTCACCATGTCACCAGCTGCTTTGCCGACACTGGTCATTGTCATTGAGGCAATGACGAATGGCAATGCGCCACCGATTAGTAGCCCGATGACAACCATTGGCTCAGTAAGGCTGAGGTCAGCCGCATTTATTCCGCTGGAGGTCTTGAAGGCTGCAAACAAAGCCAGCGCAGTTAGGGCAGCAGAGCCGATTGCGAATCCCTTACCAATCGCTGCGGTTGTGTTGCCTATACTGTCGAGGCCGTCTGTAATCTCACGGACATCTGAACCGAGTTCACTCATCTCTGAGATTCCACCAGCGTTGTCCGCCACTGGACCATATGCATCAACAGTCATCGTGACACCGACTGTGGCCAGCATTCCCATGGCAGCCATTGCGATTCCGTACAAACCTAGATCGCCGCCACCCATGTAATGGTTAGCGCCGAAGATACCGCCTGCGATGAGGACAATTGGAAGGAATGTTGACTGCATCCCAACTGAGAGGCCCGCGATGGCGTTGGTAGCAGGGCCAGTCTTGGACATCTCTCCGATGTGAGGGATTGCCTTAGGAGAAATTCCGAAGACATCCTCAATCCCAGTATAGTACTCGGTAACGAGTCCAATTGCAATTCCAACTATGCTACCTATGATTACTGCAATCATTGGGTCGGTGCCTGTATCCAGTCCGAGGTAGCCGATTCCGAACCAACCGCCTATCCAGAATAGGATGGCGCCGATGAAAGTGGTGTTCCGTAGTGCAGCAGCAGCATCTCCTCCCTTCATCAGTTCCATACTAAAGACACCGACAATGCTAGCGGCGTATCCGACGAAAGCGAGGAAGAGTGGGAGTATGACATAGTGCTCCCCCATTTCAGTAGAGGCTTGGGCTATGACCATAGCAGCGATAATTGAGCCTACGAATGACTCGAAGATATCAGCTCCCATTCCTGCTACATCTCCAACGTTATCTCCGACATTGTCAGCGATGACGCCGGGGTTTCGAGGATCATCCTCTGGAATTCCAGCCTCGACCTTTCCTACGAGGTCTGCTCCGACATCGGCGGCCTTAGTGTAAATCCCACCTCCCACGCGAGCGAAGAGCGCTATTGACGAAGCACCCATTCCGAAGCCAGCGATGTTCTGTACAGCATCACCGGTGCCTAGCCACATGGCCATTGCTGAGATGCCCAGAAGTCCGAGCCCCCCTACTGACAGGCCCATCACGGCTCCGCCATTGTAAGAAACAGCAAGCGCTGCGGGCTGTCCACCCTCTGCTGCCGCCATTGCGGTGCGCCCATTGGCGCTGGTGGCCGCACGCATACCACTGAAACCAGCGGCAACGCTTGCCGCTGCTCCAGCGAGGAACGCTACTGCTGTCTCCCATCCGGTATCCGGATTGACATACAAAGCTGCAGCAACCACTGCAATGAATATGGCGAGATACCTATATTCAGCATTCAGGAAGGCCATAGCACCATTCTGAATCTGCTGAGTAATATCTGCAACAATTGGATTGCTAATCTCGATTTTGTTAATCTTATTGTACAGCATGAAAGCAATCAGTAAACCTACTATTGCCGTCCCTGCTCCTATTTCTTGGATGTTCTCTATCTCAATCATACTGTTCACCTGTCGCCCCGTCGACCCAAGACCCGCTTATAATTCAAATCGTGATTCTGGACTTTGTCCAGCAACCGTTCAATGCCCAAGGACGACTGAGGCAAAAGAGGACAATATCCCGGCACCGTCATGTTCGCCCTTGAATGATGAGAACTCCTCCTCCGTGATGTGCCCCCACTCATATGCCCGCTCGATCCGAGCCCTTGCTGCTTCTGGATGGAACTGTAGGCCCCAGGCAGGTAAAGCACTACCATCCTCAGCATGGACCCGGACTGCAGTTACTCCATTGTGGTTGGTAGCGCTCAACAGGGTGCAAGAGTCGGGAACTGTCATTACATGATCCTGATGAGTGAAAAGTCCTGCCACACAAGGCCCATCTGAAACATGAGAAGTCAGTAACTCATCCTCTTCACCTTCAGTTGTGAGCTCCAAATCCCAGATTCCACTTGATAGTGAATCAGCGCGTTCGATTGTTGCCCCCAATGCATGGCAGAGCAGTTGGTGACCGAAGCAGATTCCCAGAGTAGGCCGACCTGATAGGGCAGATGCTCGAATCAGAGATGCAGTAGGCCCCATCCAATCTTCCCACATGCTGACATTACGCCTAGAGCCGCTACAGACAACCGCATCAACTCCCAAGACTTCCAACCACTCCGCCATTCTAGCATCATCATCATGCATCGGCATGACTATTCTGCTGAATGAGACATCCCGTCCCTCGATTTCTACACTAGTCGTTTGCCAGAAGGGAAACTCATCATCCCAGTGAGGCACATCTTCATCGTTGAGAGCAACTTCACCCGATTCCGACTTGGCACCTGCGTCGAAGGACTGCATCTGTGGAGTGACTAGGAGCAGTTCGACATCTCCGCGTGCAGCGAATGGTCTGACAACCTCTTGATTACCACCATGTCCGAATGCAGCACGCTCTACCAATAGGTCGACCATCAACACCCGCGTGTACACGCTCATATGCACCCCGAGGGGCAATTGGTTGAAAGGCCACCCCATGGACTGACCTACCGGGGAGAACATGGTAGACGTGCAAACCATCCTTGATTCGGTAGGTCCAGTTCAAGCTGTTCTGGACGCTCATGACGGTATCGTCAATGTCATGGATACTACTGATGGAGTAATCATGATTTCACTAGAGGGTGGCTGTACGGGTTGCAGTGCTACTCCGATGACTGCGATGCAGATTTACTACTCTTTGATGAAACTTGAAGAAGTAAATGACGTAATCTTTGCAAATGGAGAGCTGCCAGCCTACATGCGCAGTTTTATCGACGACAAACTCGCTGGAGAATAACTACTCCTCTTCGCCCCTCATCCTTGCAATCTTGTGCGGATTAGTTTCGCCTTGGACATCCTTGCCCTTGATGTTCATGACTGCTGAAATCGCCACAATAACCGCAATCACAGCCATCGGCCTAGCCATATTCCTTGAGCCCCACAACTCCCCTCCCATGTAGTGGAGCAGGAATAGCAGCACAGCAGAGGCTATGCAAATCAGAGCAATTGCCCTCTGGGCAAACAATTCCCCTGCCTCAGAACGAGAGAATGTACCTATTGACATCCACAGAATCACTGCTATGCCACAAAGACTGACAGAACCTGTCTCAAGAAGTCCGACTGTGTTCACGACTGGGCGTGTGGCAGTCACTTGATTAGGTTAAGCAAGCAACTCCTTGAGGGACACAGTCAAGTCGCATGACCGCTGGTTGAGAGCATGGTCAAGACATCTGGGTGGAGTCTACCTGAGCCTAGGGCAGAAGGACCGCCCTTCCTGACCAAGTCGCAGATTGCATCGGCGCTAGAGCAAGTCGCAGTTCTACTCGAGTTAGACGGGGCCAACCGATTCAGAGTAATCGCCTATCAGAATGCAAGTCGGGCACTAGCCTCGCTTGAAGAAGATCTGCTTACTGTTGTAAAAGAGGAGAGAATCACAGATGTGAAAGGAATCGGCAAGGGATTAGGAGGGCTAATCACCGAAGCTGTGCTACAGGGAACATGGGGCGATTTACCTTCGCTTTACGAGAAGATTCCTCCCGGACTGATGGAGATAGTCGAGATTCCTGGACTCGGCCCTAAGCGGGCTCGCACGATGTATGAGGAACTCGGAGTAGACTCAGTTGAGGCACTCAAAGTAGCATGCGAGACGGGTCATGTGGCCCCACTGTCGGGTTTCGGCGAGAAGAGCCAGCAGAAATATCTCGAGGGAATAGAGTTGCTGAGAAGATATCAGGGGAGAAGCAGGATGGACGTGGGACTGCTATATGGTCGATCACTCGAAGACAAAATCTCTTCTATGTCAGGCGTCGTACTGGCTCAGTTGGCTGGAAGCGCCCGCAGAAGGAGGGAGACCATTGGAGACCTAGACATCGTGGTTGGAGCCAATCCGCAGGACCATGATTCAGTAATTCAATCAATTCTGGAACTTCCAGGGATTGCCGAAGTAAAAGGTCACGGGGAATCAAAGGTCAGTCTGATACTCGAATCGAATGTGCTGGGGGGATCAATGGGCGAAAGCAGCATGGACGCGAATCTAGCTGAGGCCTTCCTAGAACGTAGCAGTGATGCAACCATCGACGCTCAGGTGAGAATTGTCACGCCTGAGGCCTTCCCCTTCACTCTGGCTTATTTCACCGGTTCCAAAGAGCACAACATCAGGATGAGGCAAGCGGCCATAGATCGCGGACTACGCCTGAATGAGTTTGGCCTTTTCAGCGAAGAGGACGCTGGAGATGCGATTGGCATGGAGGCGGCCAAGCACACATTGAAATGCTCAACTGAAGAGGACATCTACTCCAATCTAGGGATGAAATGGGTTCCTCCTGAATTGCGTGAAGACACAGGCGAAATAGAGGCGGCCGTTGATGGCGGAGTTGGTTTGCCTCGTCTGATAGAACCCTCAGATATCCGGGGTGCACTACACAATCACACGATTGCATCAGATGGTACAGCCACACTCGAGGAGATGTCGGCTGCTGCAATAGAGTTGGGATGGGAGTACCTTGGTATCGCCGATCATTCCGAAGTTCTCAACATAGGAGGAAGGCAGATCGGAGTGCCTGCTGCAGACCTAGCAGCTCAGGCCGACTCAATACGTACTCTAAATGAGCAATGGCGCGACTCCAATCAGGACTTCAGACTGCTCCATGGCAGCGAGTGTGACATTCTAGTCGATGGCAGTCTGGATTACGACGATGATACACGTAACTCCCTCTCACATGTTATTGGTAGTGTGCACGCCCTAGGGAGTTGGAGGAATAGAGACGAACTCACTAATACCGAGGCCCTGATTAGAGCCATAGAGGACCCCACATTCACCGTGCTGGGCCATCCTACGGGAAGAATTCTACAGGGAAGAGAAGGCTTCCCTGTGGATATGCATGCGGTCCTGCGGAGAATGGGCGATTTGAACTCAGAGGGTCAATTGAAGGCGGTTGAGATTAATGCCTCGCCATACAGACTAGATCTCGATTGGCGTCTGTGCAAGTATGCCAGAGACCAAGGAGTCCCCGTATGCATCAACCCTGACGCCCACGACACCAATGGTCTGAGAGATTACTGGTATGGAGTACAGATTGCTAGGAAGGGCTGGCTATCCTCCGCAGACGTCCTGAATACCCGTAGTGGTGCGGAGATCGAGGCGCTGCTTGGTATCTGATGAAACTTAACTGCAAGAACCTCTAGGACAGACCATGCGATTGCTTCGGGCAACAGTGTTCGGGCTCATCGCCATTTTCCCAGGAATCATCGTCGCTCTGTTCGCCTACTTGCTTCTGGGAGGTCCAGGAGAATCTGACGAGTGGGAGAATTGGATGTACGGGCCCTGCTACGGGATTCCTGCAGCCTTCGTAATTGTCGCATTCGCCTTGGGTCTGAAGGAGGACAGCGAGGTCTAGTATGCGTCGTTCTCAGAAGGCCGAAGAGATAGGCACGATTCTCGATGAACTATATCCTGAGCAGCCTATACCTCTAGACCACAGCGACCCATACACGCTTCTAGTAGCCGTAATGCTGTCAGCACAAACTACAGACAAGAAGGTCAACGAGGTAACGCCGGACTTGTTCGCAAAGGCCGACACACCTCAAAAAATGGCCAATCTCGGAGTTGAAGAGATTCATGATCTGATTCGTCAGATTGGGCTCGCTCCGACCAAGGCCAAGAACCTCAAGCGAATGGCCGAGCAGATAGTTGAGGACGGAGGCCCGGTCAGGCCTGACTGGGAGTTCCTAGAGTCCCTTGCAGGAGTTGGCCACAAGACTGCCAGTGTAGTCATGGCGCAGGCATTCGGAATTTCTGCCTTTCCAGTGGACACGCATATCCACAGACTAGCCGCTCGCTGGGGGCTGTCTAATGGCAGCAACGTTGTCAAGACCGAACGTGATCTCAAGTCAGTATTTCCTGAAGACACTTGGAATCGCAGACACTTGCAAATCATCTACTTCGGTCGGGAGCACTGCCCCGCACTACGCCACGACCTCGAACAATGCCTAATCTGCTCATGGGCAGCGACGAAGAAGCGAAAGAGAGAGGAGCTGAGTACATGAGCTTAGAAAAGATGGACATTGAGATTTTCAAGGGACGAGTGGTATCATCAGGTTTCAAGACAGGAGACATGGTAGTCATCGGAGACTGGCACTCCTCTCCGAATGGGGCATTCACCAATCTGATGTGGGCCAAACCGAATGGGACAAGAGTCCTGATTACTCCGTCCAAAGAACTGGGCGACTTAGTATCATCACTGTATTCATTCGAGGAAGTAATCGTCTCACGTATGGAAATCGAGAGGACCGAGAAATCAATCGAAGTCAACTGTGACCTCGGGAGCGTCTCTATGCAATGGGGGACGACAGTCCCTATACCGTTCTCTAGGCCGCGCTGGGTCATCGCCAATTTAGAGGCCCCTTTCGCAAGACTGTTCTTCGGGACTAAGACACATGGAACTACTAGGAATGGACGTAAGGAGTGGTACCACGTCAGAGGATTTGCAAGAATGAAGTCAGCCAGACTGGAGTTAGATGGTAGAAGCTCAAGCCAAATGGCTGGCATGGCTCCATCGGCCTGTTTCGGCTTCAGTAATCCACCCAGGATACCTCTGAGTGTCAGAGTAGATTCCCACATCGCCGCAGCCGAGTCTTGATGTGCATCAAAGGAGTCGAGGCAGCATGGCAGAACTGCAGGTTGGTGACAAAGCGCCGGATTTCACGGCGATTTTAACAGATGGATCAGAAATTACCCTCTCAGAGATATTATCCTCTGGCGAGGGAGTCGTCCTGTATTTCTACCCTCGAGACAGCACCCCTGGTTGCACCGTGCAGGCTTGCGATTTCAGAGACAGTTTCGCAAGGTTCTCCGGTTCTGGATGGAGAGTCATAGGAGTATCAACAGATTCTTCTTCTAGTCATAAGAAGTTCATCGACAAGAACGATCTCCCATTCGAATTGATTGTCGATGAGGAATCAGCACTACACGAGTTGTATGACACGTGGAGAGAGAAGAGCATGTATGGCAAAACCTACATGGGCACTCTGAGGTCTACCTTTGTAATCGACCCAGAGGGGAATCTGAAGTGGGTCAAGTACAAGGTCAGCCCTAGAGGGCACGTAGAGCAACTAATCTCTGACTTGGAGGTCAATTGATGGGAATAGAAGAGCGTAGGAAATTGATTGAACTCTTTCTGCGTCGTTGCGTAACCTATGCCGATGCCTCAATCGAACGCAAGAAGAAACGAGGTGATGATGAGGAAGTCATCGCAAAGTGGCAGTCCTACAGGGACTTCACAGAGCATGCCGCCGAAGAGGTTGCATCGGGAGATCTAGACACTTGGTTGGAGGACGATCAGGCCTTTGAATCAGGAAGCTGACCCCACAACGCCATGCCCAGATTGTGACGATCGGTATCGACCCTCATTCTCGCACCAGGAATCATCAATAGGGTATCGCTGTCATTAATGGAGAAAACAGGATAACCTATTCTTTCGCTTATACTACGGACATTCCTCCTGCATACATCTTGCTGACTTGGCATGTGAGTAAGGGAGCCTAGGTCGACTAGAAGCATGTCGCCCCCCGTAAGCGATCTCTCTGCCCCTTCCAGAGGTAAGCGATGCAGGTTGTCTGGCTTCAAGTAAACAACTCTCCTGTCGGGCCTTGGGATGATTCGACCGGTCCTCTCGGACCACATATCTTGACCTAAGTCATGGAACCGATCATCGGCCTTGGGCCCTGGGTCAACCGACTTCCCCCTGGCCTTGGGTTGAGCCTTCTGGACTCCTGTCGGATCTGGAAGTCCGAGTAGCCTGAACAGATTAACCATGGGTGGCGGCGGGACTAATCATCAAAGAGTGCTTCTATGTCCTCGTTGTCGAGAGCCTCATCTACAGGCACTGCTAAATTCTCCGGAGACTCACTCTCGACCTCTTGAGGGGACTCTCCGATAAGCTCCTCAAAAGCCCCAGACAGCTCAGGACTCACTGGCGGAGCCTCAGATTCCATTGAGGAATCAACCGGAGGCCTCATGTCAGCCCCTCCGGTTTCTTTGTCGCTCATCTTTTTAGATTCGATATTTCTTTCATCCTTGTCGAAGGGGTCGTAGTCCGGATCATCGAATGCATCATCCATTGAGACATTCTTACCCTTCCTTCTGACTTCTCGTTCTACAGCTGAGAAATCTTCAGACTGAGGCTTGCGCATTCTTTGGAGAAGAACAACCAGCAGTATTGCGATTAGAGCAACAAGGCCGATGTAGATTCCATAATCGGCCATCAGAGTGGACAGTCCGAAAGGCTCCTTCTGCACTTGGATTGAGAGAGTAATCGAAGACCCCTCACCTTCGTCATAAGCGGTCATTCTGACAATCTTACCCCCTTCCTTTGAGAAGCTGACCTCAATCCATCTGCCCTGTCTATCGATATCGTTAGCCGGATCTCCATCTCCATCTGAATCGACCTCGGCATCCAAATCCCACACATACACCATGTTGGCCATGTCGAACTCAGAATCGGTAGTGCCATTTGCTGACAGCACAATCACATCGCCTTGAGTCGGCTCGTAGTCACTGGCCGATGCCGCGGGCGAAGGAGGCAGGTTGTTAATTTGTACAGGGATTACAACACTGGCACTAACTCCATCATCATCTGTCACATGGAATACTATTGAATCAGGCGCTGTCGTTGCATCTTCCCATGAGTGAACCAGACTCTGTGACTCGATATCGCAGTCATCTGTAGAATTGCCTTCTGAGTCGGAATTGACATCTGGGTCAAGATCGAAACAACTCACCAATCCGGCGAGATCATTCGAAGTGTCGCTGACTTGAACTGAGAACTGCATCACTCCCCCCTCAGCCACTGGCAGAGGATTGGCGACCGGCGTAATGGTCGGAGCGATATTGTTGACAATGAACTGGATAATCAGTGTCTCCGTACTTGCTCCATCATCATCGACGACCTGTAGAGTTGCTAGATGCTGACCTGATGTCTCGTAGGTATGCTCAATCTCGCTCTGGTGACCCACACTGGAGATAATCAATTCTGGGCGATGCTCAGCATCCGGGGCCCAGTGATGCTCGAGTGAACTAAGATCATTGGGAGAATCATCTGCGAATCCTCGCATGATTAGTACATCTCCCTCGTTAACCTCGTAGCGAGCGTTCTCACCTAGTATCTGGGGAATCATCCTGTTTCCATCGAACCAAATCTCTGCATTCGGGTCGCTAGGTGCGATGTTTGTGACTTCCACTGTCAGACTCTCTTGTGTAATCGCACCATCGTCATCCATTACTGAGACATCGATTGTGAATGGCCCTTCCTCCTGAGGAGTTACAGTGCACCTCTCGCCGACTTGTCCCTCCTCACAAGGAATTCCCCATTCTATGTCAATCGGGGCATCGGGATTCTGAGTATCTAGATCACCGCTCTCTTCGATGTCGAAGGTGATGGGTGACATAACAGGAACAGAACTCTGGTCAGAACCTATCTCAACTTCAGGAGGTCTGTTCAGTATCGTAATGTAGGATTGAGCATGATCCTTATCATTCTCATCATCTGTGACCACTAGAGAGACTAGGAAAACACCGTCGTCCTCCCAGGTGTACTCGTGCTGACAATCCTCCTCAGTAGAACTCAAATTACTCCCATCCAGTTGCTCTACAGTGAACTCACAAGTCACTTCGCCACCGTCTGTATCGTATGAAGAAAGTCCATTGAAAGAAACCTCGGTAAGAGTCAGCGACTCGGTTGTAATCGCCAGGGATGCAGTTGGCAGTCTACCAATGAACAAGCCAAACGTTCCCTCGTTATTGGAACGGTTACCATCATCAGCAATCTGTTCGTATGGGTCGGCTGTGAATGTTAGACTGATGTCTCCCGATGGTTGATTCGAAGGAACTTCCCAAGCAACATCAACTCGCATCTCCTGAAGACTTCCAAGACTCGGAATTATGGTAGAAGAAGTGGTCCCGTCTGGATTTTCCACTAACATTGTTGTCTCCGGAGAGTAGAGAATCCCACGGTTCAATATTGGAATACTGAATGTCAAATTATCTCCCGGCACGGCATTGAATCCGATATTGGAATCAAGAGTTACTGTTCTGTCTCCTCTAGTTCTTTCCACAGTCACTCCTTCAGATCGAGAAACTAGATCGACAGCATGAATGTCATCGTCAATAGTCAAACTCGTGGCACCAATAACTGAATTGCCCATTGAGAAAGTATTCCCAATATATGCAATAATTCCATGGCTACCAACATCATCTTGACTTGTTGAATCGTCAGGAAAGTGCCCAGTATCGAATGAGAGGAATGCAGAGCCATTAGCGGCAGTTGTCAGGTTAGCATATTGAGCAACAGTATTCCCCCCATGGTATTCTCTATGGTAAGCTCCTATTTCATATCGAAAGAAAACATCCTCTCCCGAAACAGGTTGGCCTTGACTGCTGACATTTATCCAGGCTGAAATCTCAAAATCAATAGGGGAAAGGGGAAAATCAGTTTCAATAGATATCTGCAGTGGGCGTCCCGCAGGCTGATATGTTGTCAACTCATGCTCAGCCTGAATTCCCAGTCCAGCTACTGAGTAAGATGTCACAATGTCGCCCCTTATCGCAGGACAGTACCACTTGTACCCAATCTCATCTCCGTCACTATTGTAATTCGTAATATTGTATGATTGAGAACATCCATTGTAGAAAGTCCCAGGATAGCCCAGACTAACAACTTCCCAACTAGTGGAGTTACTATCGGTACTATCTGAAGGAATATCTACATAATCACTAGAGCCACTAAACTCAGTTGTCTGAGTGTAGTTTGTTGCCCATTCTTCCCCCACACTTAGAGGAAAATCATACCCTTCTAGGGGAGGAGAATACTGGTCCTCGACTGTCAAATCCGCTACATGAACTGTGTATGTCCAGAACCAAATTTGGTACAGGAAATCGATATCGAAAGTAGCCTCAGCCTTCACCGTCGCCAAATCTGAAACACGAATCCATTCTTCAGTTTCCATTTCTACTACGAGATCTCCATTATTCCCATCAAGGTTGATATTCTCAGCTTCGTAATAACCAGACGACTCAAGTCTGTAGCAAAGAAAATCCACATCAATATCGACTCCTTCATTTTCGTTAGCATCACACCAGCCAATTCCTGTGACTGTTTGTGTCAATGTACCTGTCAAGTATTGGACATTGGTTGATACGCCAGAACTGGAGACAAAGGCGCCAACATCCAGATATCCATCATAGGACCATGCATCGTTTAGTTTCCATGTTGGAATATCAACTAAATTTGTGGTTCTAGCTGAAGATTCCATTAATTGGAAATCTGAAAGCTCCTCGCCGGTGACCCTATTTTCTGAGAAAACGCAATACTGCGAAGACATCAGTAGAAGAATAACAATCCCTAGGGAGGTCCTCACATGTGCGCGCATGCCTCGCCGGTACGGCGAGGAACGCATCAATGTCTCCCTCCTGTGTACTCTCAGTACAGAAGATCGGCCAATTCATCTTGGATGAATTGGACAGCCTCGAGGATCTCATCCTTAGCCCGGGCTCCAGTAATTACCATCTTTCCGCTTCCGAAAATCAGGCAGACAACCCTAGGATAGTCCAGTCTGTAAATCAGACCAGGGAATTGCTCGGGCTCGTACTCGACCTTGTCAAATGGCAAGTGGAAGGTGAGGTTGTTCAGATTGAGTTTCCGGGGCAGAGCCGCCAATGGCTCCCCTTCGCGAATGCCACGGATTCTCGGGTCCTCGTCCTCGACCTCTTCGTCGGTAGCCGCACGGATGCCATCGTCAGTATCTATGACACGGGTGTTATTATCGTCCATTCGAGCCACTCCGGCGTAGTCCTCAGGGTAAAACAGAGAATAGGTGGCGACCATGTTCTGGACCTCAATCTCGATGTCTTTTGAGTCCCAAGTGTCTATTCCAGCGGCCCTTAGGTCGCTAGTCATCATGTCAATCCCTACACGGATATTACTGTCGTTCTTGCCACCGGTGCAAACCGCGCGGCCGGACCTGAACATCAGGATCGCCAGCTTCGGGTCGGTGACCCGATAGACGACTCCCGGGAATTGTTCGGGCTCGTACTCGCAGTTTAGTTGGATGGCTATGTCTGGTAGGTCTAGTTCCTCCGCCACTCTTGTGGAGGCGACCACGTTGACTACTGTCAATCTCTCCTCGTCGCTAAGCATGAGGTCGGCACCAATATTCTGCTTATAAATGGTAGTCGACCAAAGATTGCCATTGGTGCGCGATTATCCACGACTCAAACTAGTCTTCTAGAAGCCTGACTCCAGGGGCTCCCAGACGCGAAATGAGGGGTCTTCCACCAGCAACTTCGATGGCTTCTGCTACCCTTTGTGGATCGCGTGCGAGAGCAATCATGCAACCCCCACCTCCTGAACCGGTCAGTTTGGCACCCAGTGAGTGCGGTCTGGCAGCTTCTACCAGAGCCTCAAGCGAGGGACTACTGACTCCAAGTAGCCGCAGCTTTTCATGACAAGCATCCATTGCCATCCCGACTGCCTCGAGGTTACCCGCAGACATGGCTGTCAGGCCGGCACTGGTTATCCTCCCAATTGCATCCATCTCTTCATGGAGTTCAGGTGTTTCCTCTAGACGCTTGGCGACTCCAGCAACCATCTTGCCAGTTGATGACATCTCTCCTGTGAATCCAATCACCAAGCGTGCTTGGTCCAAACTATCCGGTAGATCGACAGTATTGATGGACCATTCTCTGAGTCCTTCGGGAGTCTCCAATTCGGCATCGAATACATGTCTCGTGCCTTCCACCTGCTGCCCCGAAACTACGATACAGCCACCAAGTGCGCTGGTTGCGGTATCTGTTGGGCTGGCCCGCCCCTTCTGCGCCATCGCTTCAGCCGAATGCCCCATCCGGGCGAGAGAAATCGGATCGAGGGCTTGGCCGGGATTGATGTGAGCATGCAGTGACGCCCCGATAGCGTTGGAAAGGGCAGCTGATGAGCCCAGCCCAGCGGCAGAGAACAGCCCGCTATCTACTTCCATCTTCAGAGGAGGTCCACCGTACTCGAATACAGTGTTCAAAATGTGTGAGATGTGTGGGTGCCTAGAAGGCTCGAAAGGCACGCCCTCAAGAGTCCATTCTTCCGACTGCTCGACACTGACTCGCACACCGCTGTCAATCGCGACTGCGACGGCCGGTTGTCCATAGACCACGGCGTGCTCACCGAACAGGATGCACTTTCCGGGCGCGAAACCCCTCGCCATGGCTCTAGGCTAGGCAATGAGCCCATGAGTTTGCCTGTCGGAGCGGTTTGTTCAAGGACACGAATCGACTCGGAGGTTTGTCAGGCATAGCCTGACAGTGATTAGATGGAACATCCCCTTCTGCAATCATACGGCCCTCTAGAGGGGTGGCACATATTACTAATCATGGGCCTCACAGCTATCGGTTTCTTCGCCTATCAGGTCCGCAAGGCAGTCAGTCTGGTAATGCTGGGTTCTGAGGACAATCGATTCGACTCATGGGATGCCAGGATTCTAGAGTTCATCAAGGGCTGGCTAGGCCAGAAAAAAGTCCTCAGAGACAGAGTTGCGGGGACGATGCATGTCCTGCTGTTCTGGGGATTCCTTATGCTGGCCTCAGACATGCTGGATCTCGCCACTGCTAACTTCTTCTCTGACAGAATCCTGCCTGACATCCTAAATGGTCCATGGAATGGTATGGTTGAGCTCGGCTACACCATGGCGATGATTGGCTGTGTGGCTGCCTTAATCCGACGAGTGTTATTCACTCCTGAGAAACTGAAGGGAAAATCTCGCTTTGAGTCAATCGAGGGCAACTTCATCCTGCTTCTAATCTTCACAATCACCACTACATCATTCGTAATCGAGTCGAAGGAAAATCCCAGCAGCCTGTGGGAGCCACTGGGTTATGCAGTAGCCCAGTATGGAGTGTCCGACTCGTTTGCAGTCGCCTCATACTGGGCCCATATGCTCTCAATCTGCATCTTCTTTGTTCTAATCCCACTATCCAAGCACATGCATATCGTCATGGCTGTGCCCAACGTCTTCTTCCATGATGTAGGGCCGAATGCAAAGATGAGGCCACTTGCAGTGGATGACTTTGGCAGGGCCGTCCCCATGGATGACATCCTAGAGATGGACTCTCTGGGATTCGGAGTTAGCAATTACACCGACTACTCATGGAGGCAACTAATCGATGGTTGGTCATGCACCTCTTGCGCTCGCTGCCAAGATGTCTGCCCAGCATATGCTTCAGGAAAGGGCCTGAATCCGATGCAGGTCATACACGATGTGCGTGACTACGCAAACGATCACGCTCCAATACTACTCTCTTCCGAAACCCCCGAAGAGACCATCATGCACAGGATTACAGAGGAGGCAGTTTGGGCCTGCACGACCTGCAACGCCTGCGTTGATGTCTGCCCCCTCTACATCGAACATGTCCCCAAGCTCACTGACCTGCGTCGCAACGCAGTGATGGAGACGATGGAGTATCCTGAGCAACTTAATGTCGCTTTTGACAACCTGGATGCGGCACAGAACCCCTATGGGTTCGGAGCACACGAGAGGGCTGACTGGGCTGCAGACCTCGATGTGAAGGTCGGTGAGCCAGCTGAGTACATCTACTTCGTAGGGTGCGCGGGAAGTTTCGATGAGCGTAACCAGAAGGTAGCCCGCTCGACAATATCTCTGCTAAAGGAAGCCGGTTTAGACGTCGGAATATTAGGTATGCAGGAGGGTTGTTCGGGCGACCCGGCTAGGAGGGCGGGTAACGAGTTCCTGTTCCAGATGCTGGCTGAAGCCAACATGATGACATTCCAAGAACTCGGTGTGAAGAGAATAATAGCTTCCTGCCCTCATTGCTTCCACACACTCGGTAAGGAGTATGCGGACTACGGTGGGGACCGACTCGAGGTCTACCACCACTCAGAGATACTAGCCAAGCTTCAGGATGAGGGCAAACTTCCTCAGGCCAAGAAGAACGGTCGCAACATCACTTTCCACGACCCATGCTACTTGGGGCGTATCGGAGGCATCATAGATGAGCCGAGAAATATCATCGGAGGAGTAGACGTTGAGACAGAGAAGCATGGAGTGGACTCGTTCTGCTGCGGGGCCGGCGGTGCTCAGATGTGGATGGAAGAGGATGCGGACAAGCGAGTCAATGAGATTCGAGCCAAGGAATTGGCAGAGACTGGTTGCGACACTGTCGCTGTCGGCTGCCCATTCTGTTCAGTGATGGTGAAAGACGGACTAGATTCTGTCGGCGCCGAGATGGAAGTTATGGATGTGGCCGAACTTATGTGGGAGCAGATATTAGCTCGCGACAAGGAGATTCATGAGTTGTCGCAGAAGCCTCTCAAGAGCCTCCCTGCTAGAGAAGATAATAACTAGAATGAGGTGGGCGAACAGATATGAGCGACGAGTTCACATTTCTTGGGATGACTGTACCAAGGTTTGCAATAATTTCAAGCGGACTGCTAGTAGTCTGGGGAATTTTCTCCTACACGACACAAAGTGCTGACCCTCCTTCAATTACCGCGGCAATTCCCGCGTTATTCGGACTCCCTATTCTCGGCCTAGGCATCATGGCAGAACGAGATGAGAAGAATCTCAGACACTACATGCATGCTGCAATGGTATTTGCGCTATTGATGGCAATAGGTGGTGCTAGAGTGATTACTGGCTACTCTGAAATGTCAACTCTGGCCCTCATTTCTCACTTACTTCTATTGGTTATTGGAGCGACATTCATTTTTGTCGGAGTCCGATCATTCAGGCATGCTAGGATGCTCAGAGAAGCCGGAGGGGCCGAATGAAGCCCATCATCGGTGTGACATGCTTCTGCAGAGATACAGTCTACGGCAACTGGCACAGACATGCAGCAATCCTGCCCTCTGCCTACATCTCTATGATTGAGAAGGTAGGAGGGACTCCACTGATTATACCTCCAGCCGGAGATATGACCCAGATCCTCAATCTGATTGACGGCCTAGTAGTCTCAGGCGGGCCCGACATCTGCCCTTCAGCTTATGGAGAGGAGCCAGAACCTATGACTATCGAATTCTACCCTGATCAGGATGAAACTGAGATGGGTTTGATTGGTGAAGCAATTTCCAGAGACATGCCCTTCTTGGGAGTATGTAGGGGCATGCAGATTCTCAGCGTAATGTATGGTGGAAGGTTGCATCAACATCTCGACACTACTCCAGGGTACGAGGGACATGGCGGCTTCGACGGAGTCGAAACTGAGCATGGAGTTTCGGCAACAGAAGGCTCTTTGCTGGCCAGACTGATGGGCACCTCGATTAAGGCAAACTCGACCCATCACCAGGGCGTCGCAGATGCAGGAGATCTAACAGT
>CEUP01038248.1_pt1 | contig 20052 bp, 18 predicted proteins | sample 531371 | NCBI WGS metagenome assembly CEUP01 (sample SAMEA2622738, study PRJEB7988) | marine metagenome | biome: marine biome (ENVO:00000447); feature: marine epipelagic mixed layer (ENVO:xxxxxxxxx); material: "saline water (ENVO:00002010), including plankton (ENVO:xxxxxxxx)" | depth 150 m
TCCGGGTTGAGCTTTTCGTCGGCCATGGCGACGTAGCCGCGGTTGTGTGGCGACTTCTTGATCGACATTTCCTGCTTGGTTTCCAGCGGCAGCTCGAACACCCGTTTGGAGTTGGCGAACGCGCCAGCCATGACGTCTTCCGGGATGCCGTGGTCGATGGCGTAGAAGAAGCCGATTTCACGGCAGGCAACGCCCAGCTGGCGGGCGGTTTCGGCGCGGACGGCGGGGTCTTCGCTGTTCAGGCCAGCGACGGAGATAAGGGGCAGTGATTGCATGTGATGACTCCTGACTGCGTGGGTGCAGTCGCTTAAACCATTGACGTACGCAGGTGCGCGATATCGCGACACTGCTGAAAAAGTGCGAGGCCATGCTGCTGGGCTTCAGTGATAACCGCTTGTTCGCTCACCCGGGTGGCGCGGCCGTTGGCGATCAGTTGTCGGCCATCAACCCAGACCGCGGCGACGTTGCGGGCGTCGGCGGCAAAGACCAGATTCCACAGCAAATTGCCGCCGGCTGCATTGATCTCGGTCGGTGTCAGGTTGGGTTGCGCCAGGTCGAGCAGCAGCAGGTCGGCCTGCTTGCCGACTTCCAGCGAGCCGATGCGATCGCCGAGACCCAGCGCGCGGGCGCCGTTGATGGTCGCCATGCGCAGGATCTGGTCGGCGGGCAGCACGGTGGCGTCCAGCCGGGTGGCCTTCTGGATCAGCGAGGCGAACTTCATTTCCTCGAACAGGCTGAGGCTGTTGTTGCACACCGGGCCGTCGGTGCCGAGGCCGACGGTGATGCCGGCGGCGAGCATTTCCGGCACGCGGGCGACACCGCTGGCGAGCTTGGCGTTGCTGATCGGGCAGTGGCTGATAGCGGTGCCGGTGTCGGCGATGCGCTTGATCTCTTCGTCGTTCAGCCACACGCAGTGGGCGATCAGGGTGCGTTCACCGAGAATGCCGTAGTGATCGAGCTGGGCAATCGAGCGACGGCCGAAGTGTGCCTTGACCGCGTCGTCTTCTTCCTTCTGCTCGCAGGCGTGGGTATGGATACCGACGCCGTATTCGGCCTGACATTCCAGCGCTTCGCGGTAGGCATCCGGGGTGCAGTAGAACAGGTGCTCCAGCCCCATCCAGACCTGAATGCGGCCGTTCTGGCTGCCGTGGTGGCTATGGATCAGCGCGCGGTTTTCGGCGCGGGTGGCGAAGAAGTCCTTGCCGGGTTCGTCGGCCACGTAGGGCGCCAGATTCACGCGCAGGCCGATCTCGCCGGCGGCATCGGCGCAGCGGTGCATGAAGCGGTACATGTCCATCACGCAGGTGGTGCCGCTTTTCAGCGCCTCCAGATAGCACAGACGTGCCGAGTGGAAGGCGTACTCCTCGGTCAGGGCGCGGTGTTCCAGCTGGTAGTAGGGCAGCCATTCCATCAGCTGCATGTTCTCGGTCACGCCGCGCATCAGGCTGGAATGGGAGTGGGCGTCGATCAGCCCCGGCAGCAGTGCGTGACCGCTGGCGTCGATGACCGGCATGCCGGGCGGGATGATTACCTCGTCGCTCGGGCCGACGGCGCTGATGCGCCCGTCCTCGACGATCAGGGTGCCGCGCGGGATGACGCGGTTGTCTGGGTCAACGGTAAAGATGGCTGCATCGCGCAGCGCAAAGTGGTTCATATGCACCTCATAGCAATCTGAACGGGTGTTGCCAGTTCAGGACACTGTGACGGCACGGCGGGCACGGAATGCATCAGCGTGGCTGATGGTTTCCTCAGAGGCTGTCCGAGCGGAGCACAACGGGTTGGTTAAGAATAACTTCGTCGCAATTGTTACCTGCACCACGGCGGTCGACGATCAGATAATCGGCGTCCGCAGTGACCGGCAGCAGTGGTGCATGCCAGGTTCCGGCATGGTAACTGATGCCCTGGTCGCCTGGCACGTAGAACGCGCGCACGGCGGATTCATCAAAGTCGCCGGGGGCGGCGACCACCGCATAAAACGCCGTGCCGTTGAGCGGCACAAAGGCCTGACTGCCCAGCGGATGGCGTTCCATCAGACTGATTTGAAGCGGCTCAAGCGGCTGGCCGCGGAAGATCGAGAAAATGCCTTCGGCACCCTCGCCCAGCAACTGCACCGTACCGAGCGCGTGGAAGCGCTGGGTCCGGCCGTTGTTGATCGGAAAGCTGTCGGCGCCGACCGTGGAGATCACATCGCCGAAGGGGGCGAAGGCTTCGCGGGTCAGCGGCTCGACGGTCAGTACGCGGGGGCTGCTCATGCGACCGGCTTGCCGAACAGGCGCAGGCGACTGACGCCGCCATCAGGAATGATATTAAAGCGAATGTGCGTGATCGGGCCGAGATCGTTCAGTTCAGTGAACTGATGGATGGCGTCGGCGGTCAGCGGCTGCTCGTCCATCAGGGTGTGCCAGAACATGCTCTGGGTGATCAGGCTCTTGGTGGTGCCCTGTTCAACACAGGCGGCCTGGATCGAGCAGCGTGCGGGGAAGTTGCCCTTGAAGTGCGCGGTGTCGACTTCCACGTGCTCGATAATGCCCTTGTGGCCGAGCTTGAGGATGCACCAGTCGTTGCCGGGTTCGCGGCGGCGGCGGGTTTCCCAGCCATCGCCCATGTCGGTGCCACGGCCGGGGCGCAGCAGCTTGCGCGGCTCGCCGTAGTGGGCGTCGCTCCAGGCCACCTGATTGCCGCCGTTCTCCAGCGCGATCAGGTTGATGGTCTGGCTGCTGTCGAGGTTCGACCAGTCGCAGTGCGGGGTGCCGTAGACGCGCAGGCGGGCGACGCCGCCGTCCGGGTACAGGTGCAGGCGCAGGTGGGTCCAGACCTGATCGGAGGTCAGTTCATGGAAGTGATGGGCGTTGCCGCCCAGCTCCACGGCAGCCAGCAGTTCGGTCCAGTCGCTGTCGTTGCTCGGTTCGGCGTCCGGGCTGTAGCAGGCTTCCAGCGAGACCGCCGGGGCGAAGTTGCCGGTGAAAAAGCTGGTGTCAAAGTCGACGCCCTGCAGGGTGCCGGCCAGCGCCAGTTTGATGATCGCGGTGTCGTGCCCGGTGGTGCGGCGGCGGCGGGTTTCCCAGCCATCCATCCACTTGCCGTTGTCGTCGTACAGGCCGGGGTAAAACGCCGCCGGTTCCGGGTTGAGCATGCGGATGCCGGGGGCAAAGAACTGGTCGGTCGCCCAGAGGAATTCAGCGCCAAGGCTGGCGTCGGCCAGGTTCAGGCCGGTCTTGGTAAACGCCGGGCCGTCGACGGCCGGGGCGATGATGGCAGTGCTCATGGTTAATCCTTGGCAGGCTGGTAAGGGTGCGTCTGTTTCCAGTGCCGCGCGATGTCGATGCGGCGGGTGATCCAGACCTTGTCGTGGCTCTGGATGTGATCAAGAAAGCGTTGCAGCGCGCGGAAGCGGCCGGGGCGGCCGACCAGGCGGCAGTGCAGACCGATCGACAGCATCTTGGGCGTTTCCGCGCCCTCGGCGTAGAGCAAGTCGAAGGCATCCTTTAGGTACTGGAGGAACTGCTCGCCGCTGTTGAAGCCACCGGCGATGGCAAAGCGCATGTCGTTGGTGTCGAGCGCGTAGGGCACGATGAGGTGCGGCTGCGGGCCGGCACCGGCGTCGACCGTGGTCCAGAACGGCAGGTCGTCGCCGTAATAGTCGCTGTCGTACTCGAAGCCGCCGGCCTCGACCACCAGGCGGCGGGTATTCGGGCTGTCGCGGCCGGTGTACCAGCCGAGCGGTGGCTGGCCGGTCAGTGCGGTGTGCAGCTCGATAGCCTGCTGCATGTGCTCGCGCTCGCGGGCTTCGCTCATGTCCTGATAGTGAATCCAGCGCAGGCCGTGGCAGGCGATCTCGTGGCCGTCTTCGATAAAGGCGCGGACCATGTCCGGGTGGCGCTGCATGGCCATGCTGACGCCAAATACCGTCAGCGGCAGGCCGCGCTGGCGAAACTCGCGCAGGATGCGCCAGGCACCGGCGCGCGAGCCGTATTCGTAGAGTGATTCCATGCTCATGTGGCGGTCGGCAAAGGCCTGCGCGCCAATGATGTCGGAGAGGAAGACTTCCGAGTGACTGTCGCCATGCAGCACACAGTTCTCGCCGCCCTCTTCGTAGTTCAGCACGAACTGCACGGCGATGCGTGCCTGCCCCGGCCAGTTGGCCTTGGGCGGCTCGGCACCGTAGCCGATCAGATCACGCGGGTAGTGCGAATTGCTCATTTCTTGGGTACCTCGAGGCCGCAGCCGCGAAGAATGATGTCGGTAAGGAAGTCGGCCACGCGGTCGAAGTCCTGCTTCTCGTATTCGGCCTTGTTTTCCACCATCAGCACCTGCACCTGGAAGTCGGCGTAGTGCTGGGTTGAGGACCAGATCAGGAAGATCAGCTGCACCGGGTCTACCGGCGCCATGCGGCCCTGATCAATCCACTGCTGCATGACCCCGGCGCGGCCGCGCACCCATTCGCGCATGTTGGTGCGCAGGTGGGTCATCAAAAAAGGGGCGCCCTGGATGATTTCCATGGCAAACAGACGGGAGGCCAGCGGATACAGGCGGGCCATCTCGACCTTGGCGCGGATAAAACTGGCGAGCGCCTCGGCGGGGTCGTCGTCGACGGTCACGCTGGAGAACACGGCGTTCCAGCGCGCAAGAATATCGTCGAACATGGCTGCGTAGATCTTCTTCTTGTTGCTGAAGTAGTACAGCACGTTCGATTTGGGCAGTTCGGCCCGTTCGGCAATGTTCTGAATGGTGGCGCCGCGAAAACCGTGCAGGGCAAATTCCTGCTCGGCGGCCGCCAGAATGATTTCGTGGTTACGCTCGCGGATGCGACCGGGTCGGAAGGTCTTGGATGCGCTTTTGTTTGTCATCTGTTCCATCGCCTTTACACCATTGCAGGGGTTCGACCATCACGGCCGAACCCCCATTGCCGTGATCAGAAGTGGAATTTCACCAGCGCACTGACCGCGTTTTCGGTTTCCATTACATCGTCGTTCAGACCGTACTTGTTGTTCCAGTACGAGTATTCGATACCTGCGTAGAGCACGCCCGGCTTGCCGCGGTAGTTACCCAAGTCCAGCTTCAGCTGCGGGTTGAAGTGGAAGTCGGACTTGTGATCGTCTTCCGCTGTGGACCAGTCGATATAGCCGTCGAACAGGATACGGGTACTGCCAAATTCCATCGCCTTGCCCCAGACGACGGTGGTTTGATAATCGTCAGAGGTTTCGCTGTTGTCTACGTAGTAGAAACGGGTGCCGACGTACATGAAGCCCGGGATGTTCCAGTCGATACCCGGACCAACCATGTAGTTGTTGACGTTGGTGCCGCCGCCAAATTCGTACTGAGCGGACAGGGTGTAGTCCTTGATCAGGCCGCCGCCCAGCTTGCTGCCGGTCAGCCAGCTCAGGCTCAGGTTAGGCGCGAATTCACCGTACAGATCGTCAGAATCGGTGTCTTTTCCTTGACCCTGGTTACGGTCAACGAAGAAGAAGGTGCTGCCCCAGTCGTGACCGCTGGCGTTCTCGAAGGTAAAGAACGTCTGCGAGGTCTTCTTGCCGGCGCCGTCGAAGTTAACGCGGGCGTAGTCATCGCTGTACAGGACAGAGATGCTGGAGTCGGAGAAATACTTCTCAGCGTAGGCGCTCGGTACAAAGGCGCCTGCGATGCAAGCGGCGATCAGCGTTTTTTGCAGTGTGCTCATATTCAATGCTTCCTGGAATCAGTGATTTAGTTTTGATTGGCATAGTGGGTGCTCAAGTTATTTGCTCGGCCTATAGGGTTGGCCGATTGATAGGGGTGTGTTGAGACGGGTCCGCGCGGGATTCCACGACAACAGCACCAGAACAATAATGGTGACGACATAGGGCAGCATGGCCAGCAGCTCCGTTGAGCTGTTCCAGCCGAGCCCCTGCAGCACCAGGTGCAAGATGCTGGCGGCGCCGAACAGGTAGGCGCCGAGCAGCACGCGCTCGGGTTTCCAGGTGGCGAACACCACCAGGGCCAGCGCGATCCAGCCGCGACCGGCAGTCATGTTTTCGGTCCACATCGGGGTGTAGGCCAGCGACAGGTAGGCGCCCGCCAGGCCGGCCATGGCGCCGCCGAAGGCCACCGCCATGTAACGCACCGGCAGCACTTTCAGACCGTTGGCATTGGCCGCTTCCGGGGACTCGCCGACGGCGCGCAGAACCAGGCCGCCGCGGCTGTATTTGAGGAAGCAGAACACCAGCGCGAAGATCAGCAGCGAGCCGTAGACCAGCAGGTCCTGGTTGAACAGCACCTGGCCGATGACCGGGATGTCCGACAGCAGCGGAATGGCGATCTTGTCAAAGCCGTCGATCGACTGACCGACAAAGCCTGCGCCGACGAAGGAGCTCAGGCCGATACCGAAGATGGTCAGTGCCAGGCCGGCGGCATACTGGTTGGCCGCCAGGGTAATGGCCATCAGCGCAAACAGCATGGCCATCAGCACACCACCGAGCATGGCAGCGAGCACGCCCATGCTCAGGCTGCCGGTCGAGGTGGCGGCGATAAAGCCGATCACCGCGCCCATCAGCATCATGCCTTCCTGGCCGAGGTTGAGAACGCCTGAGCGTTCGCACACCAGCTCGCCCAGGGCGACCAGCAGCAACGGGGTGCCGGCGACCACGGTCGCGGCCAGTACGTTGGTAATCAGTACGCTGTCCATATCAGGCCTCTCCTGCCACGGCCTTGGGGGCCCGACGAATGCGAATGCGGTAGTGAATAAAGGCGTCACAGGTCAGCAGGTAGAACAGCAGCAGCCCCTGGAACAGTCCGGTGATCGCCTTGGGCAGGGCCATGGCAATCTGCAGCATCTCGCCGCCCATGAAGGTCAGCGCCAGCAGCGCGGCTGCCAGCACGATGCCGACCGCCTGCATGCGCCCGAGGAATACCACGATAATTGCGGTGTAGCCGTAGCCGGGTGACACCTGCGGCACCAGTTGACCGAGCGGGCCGGTCACCTCCGACGCGCCCGCCAGACCGGCCAGACCACCGGCCAGAATGAACGCCAGCAGGGTCAGACGCTTGGCCGGGAAGCCGGCGAAGGCGGCGGCGCGCTCGTCCTGACCGAGGACCTTGAGCTGGAACCCGATAAAGGTGCGGGCAAACAGCACGCCGACCGCCACCGCTGCCAGCAGACCGAACAGCAGGCCGATGTGCAGGCGGGTATCAGGGATCAGCTTGGGCAGCAGGGCGGCTGCAGCAAACATCTCCGACTGCGGGAAGCCAAACCCGTACGGGTCCTTCAGCGGACCGTGAACCGCGTACAGCAGCAGGTTCAGGGCGATGTAGTTGAGCATGATGGTGGTCAGGATCTCGTTGCAGTGGAACTGCGTTTTCAGCAGCCCCGCCAGCAGTGCCCAGACTGCGCCGGCTACGATGCCGGCAATCAGCACCAGCGGCAGCACCCAGGGGCCGCTCTGGCCGCCTAGTTGCAGGGCCACCACGCTGGCCCACAGCGCGCCCATCAGGAAGTGCCCCTCGGCACCGATATTCCACAGCTTGGCCCGGTAGCAGATGGTCAGGCCGGCGGCGCACAGCAGCAGCGGTGCCATCTTCAGGCCCAGCTCGGCCCAGCCGTGGGTATCGCTCAGCGGGGTCAGGAAGAAGAAGGTCAGACCTTCCACCGGGTCCTTGCCGAGGGCCATGAAAATGCCCATGCCGGTGATGATGGTGAGGACCAGAGCCAGCAACGGGGATGCCCATTGCATGGCCCGGGAGTCGACGGCGCGACGCTCAAGCGACAGCATGGGAAACCTCCGAAGGTGCAGCGCTGGGGAAATCACCGGCCATCCACTGGCCGAGTTGTTCAATGGTCAGGTCACTGGTGTTGACCAGCGGCGACAGCCGGCCGGCGCAGATCGCGCCCATGCGGCCACAGAGCTGGAACAGTTCGTCCAGATCCTCCGAGATCAGCAGTACCGCAGCGCCCTCGTCACGCAGCCGCACCAGCGCCTCGTGGATGGCCACTGCCGAGCCGACGTCAACGCCCCAGGTCGGGTGCGAGGCAACCAGCAGCTTGGGTTGCTGCATGGCTTCACGGCCGATGATGAATTTCTGCAGGTTGCCGCCGGACAGGCTGGTGGCATGGCTGTCGATGCTGGCGGTGCGTACGCCAAAAGCATCGACGATACGGCTGGCGTAGTCGCGCACCTTGTTCAGCGCCACCCAGCCCTTGTTCACCATACCTTCGCCGTAGGCGGTCAGCAGGCTGTTGTCGACCAGCGACATGGATGGCACCGCACCGCGGCCGAGGCGTTCTTCCGGCACCACCGCGACGCCGAGGCGGCGGCGCAGACCCGGCTTGGCCTGACCGATCGCCACGCCGCTGAGGGTGATGCTGTCGTTGCTGACCAGCGCTTCGCCCGACAGCGCACGCAGCAGTTCGTCCTGTCCGTTACCGGCGACGCCGGCGATACCGACAATCTCGCCTGAGCGCAGGCTCATGCACAGATCCTGCAGGCTGGTGCCGAAGGGGTCGCTGGTGCGGTAGTTCAGGTGGCTGACGTCCAGCAGCACCTCGCCGGGCGCGCGCGGTTCAACGCGGGTCGACAGCGGGGTTTCATTGCCGACCATCATGCGGGCGATGTCGTCGGTGCTCACTTCGGCCGGATTGCACTCGCCGGTCACCCGGCCCTGGCGCAGCACGGTGGCGCGGTGGCACAGGTCGCGCACTTCCTGCAGCTTGTGGCTGATGAACAGAATGCTGCAGCCCTCGTGCGACAGCTGGCGCAGGGTGCGGAACAGGGTTTCGACCTCCTGCGGCGTCAGCACCGAGGTCGGCTCGTCCAGAATCAGCAGAGAGCTTTCCTGAATAAGGCAGCGCACGATTTCGACGCGCTGGCGTTCGCCAATCGACAGGGTGTTGACGTAGCGGCGCGGATCCAGCGCCATGCCGTAATGCTCGGAGACCTCGCTGATGCGCGCCTCCAGCTTGCGCCGGTCGCGGGCCTGATCGGCTGGCAGGCTGAGCGCGATGTTTTCGGCGACAGTCAGGGTTTCAAACAGGGAAAAATGCTGGAATACCATGCCGATGCCCAGTTCGCGGGCATGGGCAGGACCCTGCAGGGTCAGCGGGTGGCCATTCCAGGTGATGCTGCCGGCGTCGGGCTGGATGACGCCGTAGATGATCTTCATCAGGGTGCTCTTGCCGGCGCCATTCTCGCCGAGCAGGGCATGGATTTCGCCTGCGTTGACTGTGAGCTGGACGCCATCGTTCGCCCGGCATCCCGGGTACTCCTTGACGATGTGTTCCAGCTTCAGGCGTTCTGCGGTTGCCATTCAGTTTCCTCTATAGGCGCTTTGCCGGCGATTCAGGGTGACCGGCCGGGCAACGCCCTATTTAATAACTGACCAATCAATCAACATTTGCAACGACAGCAATTTGCTTGCCAAAACCGGGAAAAGTATAAAAAACATATTTTTCGGACTAGTTGGTCAAGTTTTTGCAAATCTACGCTCAGAGCCTGTGTGCGCCGTTGTGCGGCGCTGAGCCTGAACACCGCCTGAAACGGGCCAAACTGCGGATAGAGCGGAGACGAACGTGATTGAGTTCTACCTGAATGGTCAGCCGGAAAAACTTGACCGAGCTGACCCAAACATGAGCATTCTTGACTGGCTGCGCACCAAAAAGCGGCTTAGCGGCACCAAGGAAGGATGCGCATCCGGCGACTGCGGGGCTTGCACCGTACTGATCGGCAGCCCCTCGGCCGACGGCGGGCTGCATTATACGGCAATCAACAGCTGCATCAGCCTGGTCGGTTCGCTGCACGGTAAACATCTGATCAGCGTTGACGCCCTGCAGGCTGATAACGCCCATCCGGTGCAGACCGCGATGGTCGAATGCAGCGGCTCGCAATGCGGGTTCTGTACGCCGGGCTTCATCATGTCGATGGTTTGCCTGCACCAGCAGGTAGCCGGCAAGAACGGCAGCGCCAGCGAGCATCAGTTGATGGAAGCACTGGCCGGCAACCTTTGTCGCTGCACCGGTTATCGGCCGATTATCGAGGCCGGCCGGCGCACCCTGGTGGATGCGGTGCAGCACTGGGATGGTGCTGCGCTGTTCGAGCCGGCGCCGGCCGGGCAGTTCGCCGCGACCCGTTCCACTGCGGCCAGCCTGCAGGACGACGAGGGCAAGCGCTTCGACGCGCCGGTCGAGCTGAGTGAACTGCGCAACCTGCTGGCGGCCAATCCGGATGCCCGTCTAGTCGCCGGCAGCACCGATCTGGCGCTGGAAATCACCCAGCAGTTGAAGGTGCTGCCGCAACTGGTCTCAGTCGAGCAGATCACCGAACTGCATGCCGTGGAATGTGACGAGCAAAATCTGACCATCGGATCGGCTGCGACCTACAGCGAGTTCGGAGCGACTCTCAGTGCCGACTGGCCGGCCTTTGCGCCGATGCTCGAACGCCTCGGTTCGCTGCAGATCCGTAACCGTGGCACCCTCGGCGGGAATATCGGTAACGCTTCGCCCATCGGTGACATGCCGCCACCGCTGATTGCCCTGGGTGCCGACATTCAGCTCGACAGTGAAAATGGCGAGCGCTGGATTGCGCTGCAAGACTTCTTCGTGGACTACAAGAAAACCGTGCTGGCGCCGGGCGAGTTCATCCGCGCGGTGCGGGTGCCGCGTCCACAGGCCAACGAAAAACTGTTCATCTACAAGATCTCCAAGCGGCTGGATGACGATATTTCTGCGGTGCTGGGCGCCTTCTGGCTGCAGTTCGACGGCGATACCGTCGGTGACTGCCGGCTGGCCTTCGGTGGCATGGCCGGCATTCCCAAGCGTGCAGCGGGCGCCGAGGCGGCGTTGCGTGGTGCCCGGTTCGATGAAACGGCGGTGGCCGCTGCGCAGGCGGCGCTGGCAACCGACTTCACGCCGCTGTCCGATGTGCGCGCCTCGGCCAGCTACCGCACCACGGTAGCCGGCAACCTGCTGCTGCGCGCCCTGTATGAATTCCGCGCCGGCGATGCCGGCAAGGCCCAGCTGATGGTGACCGACTATGCGTAAACTGCCCCGTGATGTACCCCGTCCGAGTGGCCAGCCGCTCGGTGTTGCCGGTCAGAGCACCCTGCACGAAAGCGCCTGGCTGCATGTAACCGGCACCGCCCGTTATATCGACGACCTGCCCGAGCCCGAAGGCCTGCTGCACGCAGCGGTGGGTCACAGCGCCCGGCCGCATGCGCGTATCACCAGACTCAATCTGGAAGCCGTGCGTGCCTACCCCGGCGTGGTTGCCGTATTCACCATGGCCGACGTACCCGGTCACACCGACATCGGCCCGGTGTTCCCGGGTGATCCGGTGCTGGCGGGTGAGGTGGTCGAGCATATCGGCCAGCCGATCTTTGCCGTCGCCGCGACCAGTCACACCGCCGCGCGCAAGGCAGCGAAGCTGGCCGAGGTCGAATACGAGGATCTGCCGGCCATCTTTGATACCCGCGAGGCACTGGCCAAACAGTTCTTCGTGCGCCCCAGTCACACCCAGCAGCGCGGTGATCCGGACGCCGCACTGGCGGCTGCACCGCACCGCCTGCAGGGCGAGATCAACGTCGGCGGGCAGGAACACTTTTACCTGGAAGGCCAGGCCTGCTTGGCGCTGCCGCAGGAAGATGGCGGCATGTTTGTGCACACGTCCAGCCAGCACCCGGCCGAAGTGCAGAAGCTGGTGGCCGAGGTGCTGGGCATCCCGCTGCATGCGGTGACGGCCTCGGTACGCCGCATGGGTGGCGGCTTTGGTGGCAAGGAAACCCAGGCCGCGCCGGTCGCCTGTGTGGCCGCGCTGCTGGCCAATGCCACCGGGCGGCCGGTCAAGTATCGGCTCTCGCGCCCGGATGACATGGTGCAGACCGGCAAGCGCCACGACTTCTTCAACACCTACGACATCGGTTTTGACGAGCAGGGCGTAATTCAGGGCGCCGAGATCATGGTAGCCGGCCGTTGCGGCTTCTCGCCGGACCTGTCCAATGCGATTGTCGAGCGGGCCATGTTCCACTCCGACAATGCCTATTACCTTGATCAGGCGCGGGTGACCGGCCACTGCTGCAAGACTCACACGGTGTCCAATACGGCCTTCCGTGGTTTCGGCGGCCCGCAGGGCATGATGGTGATCGAACAGGCGGTGGATGACATTGCCCGTTATCTGCGACTGGACCCGCTGGAGGTGCGCAGGCGCAATCTCTACCGCGCAGGCCGCGATACCACCCATTACGGCCAGACCATCACCCATCACGTGCTGCCGGAATTGATCAGTCAGCTGGAAACCAGCGCCGACTATCAGGCCCGTCGCGCCGAGATTACCGCTTTCAACCGCCAGAGCCCGGTGCTCAAGCGCGGGCTGGCGCTGACCCCGGTCAAGTTCGGTATCTCGTTCACCGCCAAGCACCTCAATCAGGCGGGCGCGCTGGTGCTGATCTATACCGACGGCAGCCTGCAGGTGAACCACGGCGGCACCGAGATGGGTCAGGGCCTGTACATCAAGATCGCGCAGGTGGTTGCTGCGGCGTTCCAGATCGATGTCGATAAGGTCAAGGTGACTGCGACCCGCACCGACAAGGTGCCCAATGCCTCGCCGACCGCCGCCTCCTCCGGCTCCGATCTGAACGGCATGGCTGCGCTGGACGCCTGCGAGAAGATCAAGGCGCGGCTGGTTACCTTTGGCGCCGAGCTGTTTGGCTGCGAAGAAGCGCAGGTGCGCTTCGAGAACAACCAGGTGGTCGCCGGTGACGCCCGCATGGACTGGGGCGACTTCATCCAGAAGGCCTATCTGAATCGGGTGTCGCTGTCGTCCTCCGGCTTCTATGCCACGCCGAACATCTACTACGACCATGCCAAGGGTCAGGGCCATCCGTTCCTGTATTACGCCAACGGGGCAGCCTGCTCCGAGGTGGTGCTCGATACCCTGACCGGCGAATACCGCGTGCTGCGTACCGACATCCTGCACGATGCCGGCCAGTCGCTGAACCCGGACATTGATATCGGCCAGATCGAGGGCGGCTTCGTTCAGGGCATGGGCTGGCTGACCACCGAGGAGCTGGTCTACAGCGATAACGGCCGACTGCTGACCACCGGGCCCGCGACCTACAAGATCCCGGCAATTTCCGATACGCCGCCGGATCTGCGCGTCAACCTGCTGGCCAACAGCCCGAACAAGGAAGCCACCGTGTTCCGCTCCAAGGCGGTCGGCGAGCCGCCGCTGATGCTCGGCATTGCGGTCTGGAGCGCGCTGCGTGATGCGGTCGCCAGCCTCACCGACGGTTGCTATTGCCCGCCGCTGGATACCCCGGCCACGCCCGAGCGCATGCTCAATGCCGTCAACGCCGCGAAGGCCTGGCAGGCCGCGCAGCAGGAGGCCGTGTGATGAACAGAAACCTGCGCTGGTTCGAGGCGGTCGCCGACTGCGAGCAGCGCGGCGAGCCCTATGTGCTGGTGACCGTGGTTGGCGTCACTGGCTCGGTGCCGCGTGAGCCGTCGAGCAAGATGGTGATTACCGGCGAACACACCTGGGACACCATCGGTGGCGGTCATCTGGAGTATCTGGTGACCGCCCGGGCCCGCGAGCAGCTGGCCGTCAGCCGTTTCGAGACGGTGCTGGAGCACTTCCCGCTGGGCGCTTCGCTGGGCCAGTGCTGCGGCGGCAGCGTCTCGGTGCTGCTCGAAGGCCAGCCCGGCAGTGATGCGCAACTGGTGGTGTTTGGCGCCGGCCACGTGGCGCAGGCGCTGATGGCGATTATGGGCCAGCTGCCCTGGCAGGTGACGCTGGTGGATTCCCGCGCCGAGGTGTTCCCGGCTGACCTGGCGCCGAATATCAGGGCGCTGCACAGCGACGATCCGGTCGGCGATGCCCCGGTGCTGTGCCGTGGCCGCCATGTGCTGATCCTGACCCACAATCACCAGCTCGACTACGACCTGTGCCGCGCCCTGCTGGACGCCGGCGATGCTGCCTCGATTGGCCTGATCGGCTCGCAGACCAAGGCCGACCGCTTCCGTCAGCGGCTGGCCCATCGCGGCTACAGCGACGAGCAGATCGCCCGAATTCGCTGCCCGGTCGGCCGCAGCGACGTACCCGGCAAGCGACCGATGGAAGTGGCCGTATCGATCAGCGCCGAGCTGCTGTCGTTCGGCACCGCCAGCCAGAGCCGTGGCCCGCGCCGCGGGGTCAGCTGGCCGCAATTGCGAGATTTGATGAAACACGAGCCTGAAACACCGCAACAGCCGGTGGAGACAAAATGACCCTGGAACAGCTGAACACCCTGCCTGAAGACGAGGCGCTGGCGGTCTTTCGTGACTGCTGCGCCGCCGACGCCTGGGCGCGCCCTATGGTTGCCGCCCGCCCCTACCACAGTGCCGAAGCGCTGCATGGCACGGCCCGTGCGCTCTGGCCCAATCTGCACGAGGCCGACTGGCTGGTCGCCTTTGAAGCACACCCGAAGATCGGCGACATCAAGAGCCTGAAGGCCAAGTACGCCAGCACCGAAGCGCTGGCCAGTGGCGAGCAGGCCGGTGCGCGCGTTGCACCCGATGCGGTGCTGCAGCGCCTGAAGGACGGCAACGACGCCTATCTGCATAAATTCGGCTTTATCTTCATCGTCTGCGCCACCGGCAAGAGCGCCGAACAGATGCTTGAGCTGCTGGAGCAACGCCTGCCCAACAGCCGCGAGCAGGAACTGCGCATCGCCGCCGAAGAGCAGGCCAAGATCACCCACATTCGTCTGGACAAGCTGCTATGAGCAAGAGCCCGATTACCACCCATATTCTCGACCTCGGCAGCGGCAAGCCCGCCGCCGGTGTGCGCATTACCCTTGAACAGCAGCAGGGCGACAGCTGGGTCACGCTGGCCAGCGCCGAAACCGACGCCGACGGCCGCGTGCTGAACGGTTTTGGCAGCGAAGCGGTCGCCGGTGTCTATCGCCTGACCTTCGACACCGACGGCTATTACGCGGCCCAGGGCCTGCGCTGTTTTTACCCGCAGGTCACCATCGCCTTCCGCCTGGACGATGTGCAGGCCCATTACCACGTGCCGCTGCTGCTCAACCAGTGGGGCTATTCGACCTACCGGGGGAGCTAGGATGACGACCAACTCTGATGCCGTTGGCGTGTCGGCCTTCCGCGGCCCACTGCTGCACTTTTTGTCCGAACCGGGCCTCGGTGCGCCCGATCCGGCCAGTTACAGCTACTTCAGCGACGGCCTGCTGGTGGTTGCCGATGGCCGGGTGCAGGCGGTGGGTGACGCCGCCGAGCTGTTGCCGACCCTGCCGGCGGGTACCGCGGTCGAGCATTCGCCGGAGGGGCTGATCCTGCCCGGCATGATCGATACCCACGTACACATGCCGCAGCTGGCGGTGATGGCCAGTTACGGCACCCAGCTGCTGGAGTGGCTGGAAACCTACACCTTCCCGACCGAATCACGCTTTGCCGACGCCGACTGGTCGGCCAAGCAGTCCAAGGTCTTCCTCGACCTGCTGCTGGCGCACGGCACTACCTCGGCGCTGGTGTTCAGCACCTCGCACAAGGTCGCCAGCGAGGCGCTGTTCAGCGCCGCGCATGACTACAACATGGCGATCACCACCGGCCGGGTGATGATGGACTGCAACGCCCCGGACGGCGTACGCGACACCGCCGAGGCCAGCTATGAGGAGAGCCGCGAGCTGATCGCCCGCTGGCACGGCACCGGTCGTCAGCGTTACGCCGTGACCCCGCGCTTTGCTGCGACCTCGACCCATGAGCAGCTGACCTACGCCGGCAAGCTGATGACCCAGGCCGAGGGCCTGTTGATGCAGACCCACTGGGCCGAGAACAAGGCCGAGATCGCCTGGATTGCCGAGCTGTTCCCGGACCGCGCCAGCTATCTGGATGTTTACGATCACTTTGGTCTGCTCGGCCCACGAAGCGTGCTGGCGCACGGTATTCACATCGACGACGCCGACCGCGCCCGGCTGGCCGAAACCGGCACTCGCATCGCCTTCTGCCCGACCTCCAACACCTTCCTCGGCAGCGGCCTGTTCGATCTGGCCAGCGCCCGCGCGGCGAATGTCGAGGTCGGCCTGGCGTCGGATGTTGGCGGCGGCACCAGCCTGTCGATGCTGGTCACCATGGCCGAGGCCTACAAGGTCTGCCAGCTGCGCGGCCAGAGCCTCAACCCGTTCCAGGCGTTCTACATGGCGACCCTCGGCAACGCCAGGGTGCTGCATCAGGAGGCCGAGACCGGCAACCTGGCACCCGGCAAGATGGCGGACTTTCTGATCATCGACCGTGCCGCCAGCCCGATTCAGCAACTCAAGCACAGCGCCGAGCGCGATCTGTCGGGCATCCTGTTCGACCTGATGATCCTCGGCGACGACCGCAGCATTCGTCGCACCTACATCGCCGGCCAGTGCCGCTACGATCGCGACGCCGCACAAGGAGCAGCCCATGCTGGTCTATCTGTCTGAATGGCTCAGCCTGATCATCCGCTGGTTCCACGTGATTGCCGGGGTCGCCTGGATCGGCGCCTCGTTCTACTTCGTCTGGCTCGACAACAACCTGCGCGAGCCGCCGGCGTGGAAGAAGCAGAAAGGCATCAAGGGTGACCTCTGGGCCATCCACGGTGGCGGCTTCTACGAGGTGGCCAAGTACGAAGTCGGCCCCGAACAGATGCCGTCCGACCTGCACTGGTTCAAGTGGGAGGCCTACAGCACCCTGCTAAGTGGCCTGGCGCTGCTGGCCGTGGTGTATTACATGGGCAACCCCGGCTACCTGATCGATCCGAGCAAGCTGGCGCTCAGCGGTGCCGGCGCTGTTGCCATCGGTGTGGGCACGCTGGTGGCGGTCGTCGCGTTGTATGAGGCGCTGATTCGCAGCCCGCTGGCGCGCAACGGCATGGCCTTTGGCGTGGTGCTGTATCTGATTCTGGTGGCGGTTGCCTTCGGTTTGTATCAGGTGTTTGCCGGTCGCGGAGCGTACATTCACGTTGGTGCGGTGATCGGCACCATCATGGTCGGCAACGTCTTCCTCGGTATCGTGCCGGCCCAGCGCGCGCTGGTGAATGCGGTGGCCCGTGGCGAGAAACCGGGTGCAGAGGTGGTGATGTTGGCTCAGCGCGCCATGCTGCGCTCGCGCCACAACAACTACCTGACCCTGCCGGTGCTGTTCATCATGATCAGCAACCACTACCCGATGTTCTACGCCAACGCTTACGGTTGGGCGGTGCTGGCGGCGATCGGTGCGATCACGGCCTACGCGCGGCACTTCTTCAACCTGCGCAATCAGGGCCAGTTCAAGCCGTCGATTCTGGTTGTCAGCGCGCTGGCCACCGTTGCCCTGATCTGGGCTATGGCGCCGAGCGCACCGGCGAGAATCGACAGCCACGCGGCAGAAGAAGGGGCTGCAGTGACCCGGGTTGCCGACGCCGACATCAGCCAGCTGCTGGCCACCCACTGCCAGGCCTGTCACGCGGTCAAGCCCACCAGCCCGGCCTTCCAGGCCCCGCCGGCCGGCATCGTGCTGGACAGTCTCGAGCACCTCCAGCAGCACCGCGACAAGGTCTATCAGGCCGCGGTTGCCACCGAGTACATGCCGCTCGGCAACATGACCGGCATCACCCCCGAGGAGCGTGATCTGCTCGGCAAGTGGCTGCAGGAAAATCCCTGAGGTTGAACGGAGGTAGGCCGTGCGACCTTGACCCCGGGCACGGCATGCCGTGCCCCGGTGTTCGCGACTTCTCCAAACCTTGCGTAGGGGCACAGCATGCTGTGCCCGTTCGGTGGTGCGTTCTGCATCCTTCGTTGCGAAGGGCTCCGCATCCGTTTGACCGGGTTGTTGCGCCATGTTCCACCTGCGCAGACGCTGCGCAAAACGGAATGGAGCATTGCCATGGCGGCGCCACCTCGTATTCCTGTGCGGCGATCCGTCCGGCTGCGCAGGTTCGATTACCGATCCCCGAACGTCTTTTTCATAACGCTATGTACCGGGCAACGGCGTTGCTCGCTGGGTCGAATCGACGACGGAGTGATGCATCCCTCCACGCTGGGCTGCTTGGTTGAGCGTCTCTGGCGTCAGATCCAGCTGCGTTTTCCGCACGTCTTAACTGATGATCTGGTCCTTATGCCTAACCATCTGCACGGCGTCTTGCAGATCAGCACTGAGGCTGACCTCACGCAGAAGATTTTGCAGCAAGAGGGTTTTGGCAAGCCGGTTCCAGGATCGCTGCCCACTGTGATGCGCTCATTCAAATCGGCGGTGACGCGAGAGGCGCGATTGCGTGGTCTGCTGGTCAATGGTGTGGTTTGGCAGCGGGGGTATTACGAGCATGTCATCCGTAACGAGCAGGATTATCAGCGCATCGCGCAGTACATGGCAGATAACCCGGTACGTTGGCAGCAGGACTGATTCTATGTTGCAGATTGAAGGTGTTCGCGACTTCTCCAAACCTTGCGTAGGGACACAGCATGCTGTGCCCGTGTGCCCGTGTGCCCGTGTGCCAGTGTGCCCGGTTGGGTATCGCGTGGGTGGGCGTTGTTCCGTGCGATCTTGAGCCTGGGCACGGCACGCCGTGCCCCTGCGATGGTACGGCCTGGGCCGTCCTTTGCGGGTTACTTCTTCGCTTCGGCAAAGTTCGCCTGAATGCGCTGCAGCAGGTAATCGGCTGCCGAGATCGGCGGGTATTTGCCGGCGGGGCTTTCGATCATCACGTTCTTGTTGGCCTGACAGAAGAACGCCATGCTGTAACGCGGGCCACGGTATTCGCCCGGCTTGGGCATGCGCACGCGGTGCAGGGTGGACTTGAGCTGGTCGTCGCTCCAGCGCATCAGCATGTCACCGATGTTGCAGGTGATGATGTCGTCACGCGGGATCACGCTGCTCCACTCGCGGTTGTCGCCGGCGCCTTCGGCGTCCTTGCCCGGGCTGACCTGCAGACCGCCCTGGCCTTCCTTCTGGAACACCATGGTCAGGCAGTCGAAGTCGGTGTGTGCTCCGGCGCGCCACAGGCTTTCGTCCAGATCGTCTTCCGGCAGCGGCAGATAGTGCAGCAGCCGCAGGGTGCTCTGGTAGTCCGGCAGGCTGCGGTCATGGGCCTTGGTGAAGAAGTCGCGGGCAAAACCCAGGCGCTCGGCGAAACAGGACAGCACGTCCATGCCCAGGCGCCAGGCGCGGTATTCGAAGTCCAGCATGATGCGGTGAAACTCCGGTACCACGGTCTGGTTCGGCCACAGATCATCCATGTGCGGCAGGGTGATCTGGAAGGATTCCTTCTGGTCGGCGGTGCGGGTCGAGGGGCGTACCTGCGACATGAACTCCCAGCCGGCGTTCAGCCCCTTCTTCAGCGGGAAGCGGGCTTTCTGATCGTTCGGCAGGGCGAAGAAGGCTTCGGACAGCGCAAAGGCGCTCTGCACCAGCTTGATATCTAGACCATGATTAACCAGCTGGAAGAAGCCGACTTCGGTGGCGGCGCTCCACAGTTGCTCGGTTATCTCGCTGCGGCGGTTCTCGAAGTCAGTCAGATCGATCAGCGGAATCTCGCGGACGGTTTCCTTGCCCATGCCGCCGAAAGTGGTTTCCAGCTGCAGTTCTTTCAGGCCGTATTCAGGGGTTGTTGCGGTTGTCATGTTGAATCTCCGAGCAGTTCCATTGGGGCGAATGGTGCGGAGAATGATGCAGGCGGGGAGTCGGAAAGAGGCTGTGGTCAGTCAGTCCGGCGTCCACCGCGCGATGCGCATTGTCCGCTAACTGAGCAATGACCTGGGGTGTTTCCCCCTGACAGCTTCTACTCATGTTGCCGAGGATAATCCTGCGGCACGAATACTCAAGCAGATTTTGCGCCAAGATGGGCAAATCCGGGCAACGCCCCGGCTGCTGTGGCTCGGCGTACGCCTTTCCGCTTGCGGCTGCCGTGCAGGCTGCACCTTGATTGCGCAAAAGCTGACCATCTGCACCGGATTTGGTCGCGCTGCATGGGCTTCTGGCGCTGGATGCCTGATGGAATGGGAGCTGTAGCGCCGCAGGCAGGTTGGTCAAAAAATTGCACTCATCGCCTTGGCACCGCATGCTGCGGTGATATCAACACAACGCAACAGAGTAGAAGC
>CEUP01024107.1_pt1 | contig 19949 bp, 28 predicted proteins | sample 531371 | NCBI WGS metagenome assembly CEUP01 (sample SAMEA2622738, study PRJEB7988) | marine metagenome | biome: marine biome (ENVO:00000447); feature: marine epipelagic mixed layer (ENVO:xxxxxxxxx); material: "saline water (ENVO:00002010), including plankton (ENVO:xxxxxxxx)" | depth 150 m
CGACAAGGTGCAGGTGTAGAAGATTTAACTGCCTCAATACCCATCATTTTCAGCTTGGGTTCATTGTATTGAACACCTTCACTATTCCATACATTTAAGATGTATCTCTTCTTAGCAGTCCATATACCCCTCTCTGCGATGTTCTCTCGCTTCATAAACATCTTTTGGTCATAAGCACTAACATAGTCTGCTAGTTCCTTATAGCACTGATCTATGAATGGTTCAAACTTCTCTTCACATATCTTATCTAATAACTGAACAGTCTTGTCACTATTAGGGAAAAACTTATCTACTAGAGGACCAAGATTAAGGTAGATACTATCAGTATCAGATGCAATAACATAGTCAACATTATCAGTAGCTAAAATCTTATTGATATAACCATTCATCTTATTCTCTATCCATCGGATAGATACCTGACCACTCAAGGTAATGGCTTCAGCATTTGCTAGTTTATAATACCTGAAGTACTGATTGCCGATAGCACCATAAGCAGAGTTAAGAGATATCTTCTTCGCCATTTGTATGTTGTTGCATCTTGAAATCTCTTTAACAAGATCTTGCGTTGGTGTCTTCTCATATTTCTTCTTGGCATCGATCATCCTCTTCTTGAAAATTACACGCTCGTTATACATCTTCTCCATGAGTTCTGGTAAGAACCCACGAATATCTTTACGGTACTGTGCTCCATTAGCACAAGTAGCATACTGACTATCTACAAGAGTCTCCTGATTCAGGATCCTCTCAACGCTCGCACTGGGACATCTAGCCTCCCTGAGGGTCTCTGGGGAGATATTATATTGCATAATAAGATGAGGATAGAGGCTATTGAGGTCAAAATTAACAACCCAGTCATAGCGTCCTGGTTTCGGTTCCTTGACATAAGCTCCTGCGTACTTTTCATCCTTATCGGATCTCTCCTTAGGTGGGATGACGATGTTCCGCTTTTTAAGATAATTGTATATGATTGTATCCCACATTCGGACTTGATAAAACACATCAGCGTAATTGACCTTAGCATCATATGCCATAGTCAATGCCAACTCAATGAGTTTCATCTTGTCTTCCAGACGGTCAACAAGTTCTACATCAATTATATTATATTCTACGAATTTTTGCCAGCCATTTGTATAGAAATCTTGAAATGTGTCGAACTCAGAGTGATCTAATTTCTTCTGCCCAAGTTCTACCTGTGCAATATAATCCAATCGGTATGACTCTTGATTTGTATAAGTAAACTTCTTATAGAGATCAAGGTAATCCAACTGAGTAATACCACCAATATCATATGTCTGATACTGACGACCTTTAATATAAATTTCCTTAGGAGATACTAAACCCCAAGGAGATAATCTTCTAGCTAACTTCTCACCAAGAACTCTGTCAAGTCTCTTAGCAATATATGGTATATCGAATAGTTGTATGTTCCATCCAGTAACAATATCTGGAGTATGATCTATCCACCACTGAACAAAACTACTCAGAAGATCATGCTCATTATTAAACTGTATGTAACGAACATTCTCCTGCTTATTCTTAAATGATCCAACACCCCATGTTGTAATCTCTTTAGTATTATAATCCTGTACAGATATCAATAAGATCTCCTGATCTGCAGATACAACATCAGGAAAACCATTCTCAGATCTAGTCTCAATATCAATAGTATACAGACGGATCTTACTTATATCAAACTTGATCTCATCCTCTGGATACTTGTCTGAGATATATTGATAGATAAATCTATCCTGACCATATACATTAAAATTATCTACATACTCATATTGTTTAATAAAGTCTCTACTCTCACGAACAGTACCAGGTTTTATCTTCTCTACATACTCACCCTCAAGGGTCATGTAATTAGTTTTCTTCTTGGAAGAAACAAATAGTGTTGGATTATATTTTTCACGAATCTGAAAATACTCACCATTATCGTACCCACGAACGAGGAACTTGTCCCCGATCATTTGTACATTTGTATAAAACTTCATTCAGATATCAAATCCTCATAAGCTTTTAAAAGCTCTGGATCTGGGTCAACTATAGTTAGTATATCATCTGATGTCATCATACACTTCTTGTCTTGTGTCACTAATCTACCTGGCCACCTCTGCAACCTATCCTTCCAATCTTCTTCACCCAATCGAAATTCAACTGGATCTTCTAGCTCACAATTTGGTTCACCTATTTCAATTGCCTGAACTTCTCTAATCTTGGTAACCAAGACTTTAGAATCGTTTTTTAAAACAAGAACTTTAATCATTAGATTCTCCTACCATTTGTTAGGTCTTCGTACATTGAAACAAGATCAGACACTGGATCAAATACAGTAGTAACTGTATGAGGACTTATAAGAAACTGATCATCATTTGATATTTCTAACCAAGTCTTTAAAGCTACCTTCTTGACTTCAGATCTAGAACTATCATTATCTTCAGCAAGAGTCATTTCAGATTGATAGACAACTTCAAAAGGATTGATAACCAAAAAACTTTTTGATTCACCGTCAGTAACTTCTTTTATATCAGCAAGAAGTTGCGTACCATCATTTAATATAGCGACTTTAATTGACATCTTTTTTTAAAATATTTAGGGTGGGAGGTAGGAATCATGTTTACCTACAAGTGAGGGGCATTGCTACATTGAGTAGATTTTTACCGCACTGTATACGACCCGATTGGTAAATCGATTCTGGAGACTCCTCCAGCGAGCACCACCTCTGTCGCATCACCTTAACTAGCCTTATGCCAGCAAGTTTATTCAGTCACTCCCATGTCAGGTGATCAACCCAACGAAGTTATTATACCATAAAGAAAGGGAGGTGTCTACCTCCCTTGCCTCCCTTAAGTGAATGCATTCAGGTAAAGGGGGGTCCCCTTACCGTGTCCATTTGTTAGATCCAGTCTTTACGAGTGTGATGATCTGGTACTACCTTACTGAGTGTGACAGTTAGTAGTCCGTCCTCAAAGTTGACTTCCTTGACAACAGTGTCATCAGCGATAGTCCATGATCTCTCAAAGGATCTATTAGAGAGTCCTCTATGTGCATAGTCTGCTTTCTCTTTCTCTTCCTTCTTACCTTCTACAACAAGTTTACCATACTCTGTGTAAACTTTAATCTCATCCTTTTTAAATCCTGCTAGAGCAATCTCTAGTTTAGAGATGCAGTTACTTACATTGATGAGATTGTAAGGTGGATAGTTTCCTTGATGGTTATGAACCTCATGAAAGAAACGATCAAAATAATTGTCGAGTCCTATGCTATTCTTGGTGATCTTGTCCATAAGATCAGGCAAGCTTTCAGCATGAAATCTTTGTATGTTAGACATAATGGCCTCCTTTAAAAGCGAGTGTTAAATTGTAAGTCCCTTACGGCGACTCAATTTTATTTAGTAATATCATAGTATCTTTCCACCCATTAACACAGTGGGAAGAACCGCCCATTTCCTGTACTGCTTTTGCTAAAGAATAATCATTTTGACCTTCTTCCATCATATCACCAAAGAAAACTAACTGTTGACCTAACCTAAAATCTCTTAAGATTTGACTCTTATCAGATCCTTTTGGTCCTAAATCTAATCCAGTCTGCCCTCCAATATTAACTTCTAGATCAGGAAACTTCATCTTAAGTCTTCTAGCTATCTCTCTTCGTTCATCAGTTTCTTTATCCCACTTCACATACTCTTCCCTCTCAACAAAGCATGTAAGACCTCTACCTAGTATACTAAAGTTAACTCCTCCTGGTCTTTTCTCAATATGTTCACCATTACGAACAGGGAACTTACTGAATAGTAATTCATTTTCTAGATGCATCTCTACATCCCTAGGTAACTTCCAGTCATCCCTATACACATTTACATCACCCTCATACACATCAGAACCAGAGCAGTTATAAACCCTCTTAGCTTTGTTGTATATTCCTGGCGTAACTTGTTCTATGGTCTTTTCACGATCACTACCAGTAACTAAGTAAACATCATTATAAGTAGAGAACTCATAAAAGAAATGTAAGAACTCAGGTTCAATAGATTTTCTCGCAGGTGTCAAAGTCCCATCGACATCAAAAATAAACTTCTTCAGGATTCTTCCTCCGTTTTTTTCCTTCCTATATTATACTTGGTTTCTAGTATCCAGTCACCTTTATCTTTAAAAGATAAAACCTTTATCTGATTTAATGGAGCTATGTCAGATATCTGATCTGCATTTAATATTTTTATTAGACCCCAATCAGCAAGTAGTTGTGCAATACGGTTCCTACGCTGTACATCATTAACTGTAAGATTTGCTCTCTTACCATCTAAAGCAAATAGTTCTTTAAAATGTACTATGAAATATCTTCCTTGCTTATGAAGGATATGACAAGATTGATATAATTTCTTTTCTTTACGAGATGCTACACCTATACGAGTTAGGGTTTCTCTTACCTTCAAGAAATCATCTGGTTCACCTAATGATACTTCGACCATCTGGTCGGGCGACCAATTAACAGTCGGCTCAGTCACTACACTCATCGTTTTAATTCAGTTTCGTAATGGTATTTAGTAAATAATTCTTGCAAAAGGACACTTAGACTTTCCTTTAGTAAATAACCTATCTTTCCAAGTACCATTATCCATTGCCTCTTCCCTTTTAGTTTCGTAGATTTCTTGTATCTCATCGATTATACCACGATCCTCTATCTTATTCAAGTTGACTTCATCATTTAAATCTGAGGAATGAAATGATAACCTACAAAGAGGATCACCTTTTCTAATAGTAACTGGCTTATCCTTATCAACTACAACAAATCCTATACTTGCTTTAGAAGGCCAAGTAGATAGATGAACCCAACCAGGAACCATGATTAAATTATTATCCAACGATGTCATTGGATGATCATTTGCTTCTAGCCAAATATTATCATCATGTGTCCATAATAAAAAATGAGGAGTAGTTAAATGAAAAACTAATGTATCAAGATGCTCTTGATTATAATGTAAGAAGTTCTTATCTATTGGTTCATCAACTCTAAACTCATAATCAATAGGTGATGATACTATAAAAGTTCTTTCATTCTTATGATTAAAACATGGACACCTTTTATATGGCATACCACTTGAGTCCTTAAACTCAGACTGCCTTACAATACTATGACCTTCTTGACTAAGATAATTTATTTGCATCAATAGAAGTTGATTCTGTTGGTTCAGGATAGATTATATTAGTCACCCCTTTATAATATTTTTCCATCTCATACTTTCTATGAAGATAATCAACTTCAATCTTCTTACCACTCAACTCTTCATACACTCTAACAAAAGTTCCTAGCATATGCCAATGTAATGGTGGAATATATGATGGTGACAAACAAACAAATATCTGATCAAACTCATAGTTTCCAAAATCATAGTCCTCTCTAAAAGACCAGCTAAACTTGTCGCCAAATAAATGATCACCCAATAAAGTATCAGTAAACTCTTCGCTATGTAGATTTAAAATCCAATGCCATGATTTTAATCTTCCTTGAGAATGTAAATAATATCCCCAATTACCTTCAGCAACTCTTTCATCCTCATCAATATATTTAATTTCTTGTTCTGTAGTTTCCATACCATTTGTTAGTATGTCACTATGATGATCAATATTAACCACCTCTATAGAATTATAGTCTTTCAGTCCATATAGAATAGCGTCATGATCATATCCAAAATGAACATCCTTACAGTTCTTTAATGCTCTTATAAAAGTTCTTAAACAAAAATCATAATTATCTACATCTATCTTTTGAGATATGGATTCAAATACCTCAGGCATCTTAGATTGTATATACTTCCATTTAACTACAGGATGATTCTCTATCTCATGCTCACTCATCCCACTGTTCCAGAACTCATTAATTGCTGGTGCAGATATAAAATCCAAATCTATACTAAGGATCCTCACATTCTTCCCCCAGTGTTAAGCTTCTGTTTAATATATTTAATCTGTTCTTTTGAAAGAATAGTCATCGCTTGTTGTGCCTTCTCTTCACTATAACCATAATACTTTTTAACTGCTTCCAAATCCTCAACCTTACCCTTCTTTAGCCAAGGTGCAAACCTCTTCTTCTTTCTGAGAGAATTTAAATAAAAATCATACTGCATCCTCTTATCAAGAAAATGAAATTTATTCATCTCATTAGAAAATAAAACAGAATCCAAAGATCCAGACAAACATTTGTTTACAACAAATGCTGGATACTTTGCTTCAGGTTCATCTTCAAAGAGATTCTCCTTTGTAAAGTTGATTGAATTTAACCAGTCTTTAAGTTCCATTATTTAAGAAAAGAAAGTGCGTTACCATCTTCATAGAAGTGTTTGTGTACACTAGTTGCCTTAGAGTTGTACATGAAGTAATACAATTCCAACTGCTCTTCAGATAAATCTGGTAGTTTATCTAAATCAAATCGTGTTTTTATTTCGTTGTATATTAATGTTTTTGAAACATACGATCCAACCTTACAACTTCTTTGCCATGACCTACCAGCGACTATACGCTCAAGAGTCCACATCCACATTGTATCACATTCAATATGTTTTGATATCTCTGAAGCATTCTGTAACACTAGCATATCATTAGCAGCATCTTCCTCATAATGATCTAGTAAAAGAGTATCACACTTGCCTGTGTATTCATACGCATCCATATGAATAACTTCTACATCATCAAAAAATTTAGGATTGATATACTTATGATAATCAATAACTTCTTTATTCTTTTCTACAACAGTAACTTTACTAACTTCTTTCTTATTCAATAACCAATTCTCCCTAACACCAAAACCTAATCCAGTACAAATACAATGACCCTTAGATAAATCATAATGAGAATATAATTCATATGCTTGATCATGATCCTTTATCCTATAAGACATCCACTCTTCACCTTCAACAGACAACCTATACATTTGATTGTAGCTATCAAAAGTTACTTCACAAGAATCTGTATTATATAATTGTAAATTGGGTGGAGTATAATTTAATTGATTAAGAAGACGAAGCATAATTAAGTAGAAGCAATTCTTTACGGTGTTGCTGGTCACTCATATAATCACCAACAGATCGCATAGTATAAGTGTGATCAAATTCAGCAGCGTTCCAATTTTTAAATCGATCCCTAATCACCTGACTACTATTATAAGATATCAACTGAGGTGCTGTAAACTCATCACATGTTTGTGCAAAATCATCATGATTAAAATGCTTATGCATATTCCCTTTATTACCATATAAATTATTTCCTATTTCATAAGGAGGATCTAAGTATATGAATGCTTTAGGATTGTCAGAAATTAATTCTTTCCAATCAAGATTTGTTATACTCCAATTCTCGATGAGCTTACTATACTCGCCAAGCTTTTCAATTCCTCGAAAGGAGAAGTTGGATTCTGACGCTTGTGGACTGAATGATGAAGACTCAGTAAGACCACTAAAGGAACACTTGTTAGCAATATAAAAGTCCACCGCACGATCAAATTGTGTTTTACTTTCATCATTAACACCCTCCTTTGCTTGTTTGAATAACTCTTTTGCAGTATCCCTATCGGGATTCATATTTTTAATAGACCATAGCTTATCCTGCATTGCTGCACCATCATGCTGCAACTGTTGCCAGAAGATAGCAAGTGGTCGATAAAGATCATTTACCCATATAGTTAAATGAGGGTAGAGTTTACTGATATACAATGCTACAGAACCACCGCCAAGAAACGGTTCTCTGTATTCATCAAACTTATCTAAGTCTGGAAAATGTTGTGCTAGTTTAGTACAAGCACGAGATTTTCCACCAGGATAACGAAGAGGAGTTTTTAAAGCTTTCATTTGAATTCACACTCAACCATAATTTCTGTGAGACAAGCAAGAAGATTTATTTCTTGGTCGGCCACAAAAGCGATCTGATACTGATACTTAGCAATAATGAGCACAGCAGCAGCAATGCTAGGACCTTCAAGGGATGAAGAAAGACCATCATAAAGACGGCGAAGCAATACAGCAGGATCATTGTCCAGATTATCATTGACCCACTTACGGACTCCAGAAAAATCTTTCTTACTGAGCGTTTTAATGAGGTCATCAACTTTGACATCTGAAAACTCTGCTAAGATAGCACTATCTATTTTACCACCAACGGAATATCTTTGCAATTCATTCAACACTCTCCTCCAATCAGGAAAATGTTTATTAATTAATTGAAGAAGAACTCTTTTATCTGCTTCACAGTTTTCTTTACTAAGGATAGAAAGGATACGCTCGAAGAACGCAACCTGTATCTCTGCCTTCTCCTTACCTTTGATCGAGAACTCAACCACAGAACACCTGGAGTGTAATGGTTGTATAATTTTATTCTTGTAGTTACAGGTAAAGATGAACCTACAGTTTTTATGGAATGCCTCAATGTTACTCCTCAACAACAACTGTACATCATGTGTTGTGTTGTCTGCCTCATCAATAATAATAACTTTATGATTCGAGGATGGCAACAACGACATAGTAGAAGCAAAGTTCTTAGCTTGTCCTCTTACCGTATCAAGAAACCTACCTTCATCAGATCCATTAATTAAAATGTAATCACAACCCAACTCTTCGCAGAGTGCTTTAGCTACTGTAGTCTTACCTACACCTGCTGGTCCTGTTAAGAGAAGATTAGGAATCTCGCCTTTATTTAGGAACTCCCTAAAGGTTTCCTTAATATTCTCAGGAAGAATACATTCATCAATTGTCTTGGGTCGATACTTCTCAACCCATAGAAAGTCACGCTTCATAATTAATCACAGATGACGCTGGTATTATCCGTGGGGATGGCTTATTATCACCCCAATGACGAATTACACCAGCAGTAATAAAACAGTTAGTAACAAGATAAGTAAGAAGGATAACAGTCCTAGTAATGCATACCGCATTATCATATCTTGAAGTCTTAGTATCCTCAAAACTTCCCAAGGCATACTTCCATACTCTCCAAAATTTACTCATAAGTCGAATCAGGTTCTAAAGCTATAAAGTAGTCAAGATTATAATTGCTATTGGTAAACTTTGCAAGATTTTTCTTAGAGATCTGAACATCATAAGAACCAGGAATCAACTTAATATTCTCAATCTTAAAGTTAAACTCAAAGGTTTGTTCTGTCTTACCAACCACAAGAGTATACTCATTAGAGTTATCATTCTTACGATCAGATACTACTAGAGTAACTTCCTCACCATTACCAACTGCAGATAAATCTGGTAGCTGATATACAGAAGATGCCTTCAAGAGTTTTCCAAGTTGAATACTATCCAATTGAAAAGTAACATCACTTGAAGGAAGTTTCATTTGCTTCTCAGGTGGAATAACTATACAATCAGGATCTGCAAAAGCAAACTTAACCTTAGTATTCTTACCTTCACGAATAATCATGTAGGTTTCATTCTTAAGATCCAGATCAGGATCTCTCATAAGATTAACTCCATTCAAGAACTGAGGTAGATCATAGATCCCAAAGTCTCTCTCAAAATTCTCATCAACCTCTGCCTCTGCAAGAATGTTCTTCATCACAGAAATGGTGCGAAGTTTAGAACCCTTCTTAACTAGAATGGATTGATTGATTGAAGAGAAATTCTCCAATAGGTTAATTGTTTTTTCAGAAAGTTTCATATCCATTAGTAGAGTCCTTGTCTAATCCTTCAAAGTGGTATAATAATACAGCATAGTGTATTATCTTCTGAATGTCAAGCCTAGTAGTGCCTTTCTTATCATAGCGTGAAGCATATTTAAGAATGTTACTACGACAAAATGCAGATGCATCTCCTACTGCCTCAATAAGATCTAAGGTCTGTACCTTATCATTATATGAGTAGTGAGAACTATATGTTCTGCCAATATAATCCTTGATTTTCTCTAGGATTTTTTCTTCATTATACTTATAATGGACTGGCGGTTTTTCGATTTCCGCTTTCGGGTAGTTCGATGTGTCAATCGAGATTTCGACATTGGACATGTCGAACTCAGCCCACTTTGAGTCAGACTCTGTACTAAGTCCGACCACATAGTCTTTTTCATTTTCTGCTCCCATAACTGGAAATACCTCGTCTAGTGTTCCGTTGATTGTGTGATAGAGTAAGCTCCATGAATTAGTCATTAAGAATAATTTTCATAGGTCTTGAATTGATCGTAAGCAGCACGGAAATCATCACGATCTTCTATAGATGCAACCTGTGCTGGTTGTGTAGCTGTGCCACGAAAAATCATAACACCTACTGGTCCTTGTTCATCATCCATTGAAAGGTAGTCAATGGTTGGGGATAGCATAACGCCTTGAGGTCTACTCATAATAATTTGTTTTCAATGAATCTATTATACAAATAAAAAGGGTGCTGAAAACACCCTAGTGGACACTTTATAAACTGACACGAAGATGGTTGTGCGAATCAATCTGATTTATATTACCATCTGGAAATACATTACCTGCAATAGAATACCTATCATAGTCATCATCATGAGGTTCCACTGAATGTGGTATATAACTTGGAAAGAATAACACAGAACCTACAGGCACATTAACACCTGGTTTAAACCTAGCTACAGATCCTATACCACCCCCTAAATGCATTGGAGGACATTCCTTATCTTGATCATAAAATACCGTTGCTGCACCCTCTGTCAGATAGTGAATAAAACTTAGATAAAAAAATGTATGATGATGCCTAGCATTGTATACACCCTTACCAGTTTTAGTTGCCCACATAGAAGCAATTGATAACTTATCACAATGAAGTTTTTCTTTTACTCTATGATCCTCTAATTCTTTATGTAAATAATCTGAATAGAAATCTAATTCGGGTATCTTATGAAGATTAGAATCTGTTGTATAAGGATGATCTCCTTCACCTCCAAACTTTAAAGAAGTAATAACCTCTAATAGTTTTTCATTAATATCTTTGGGTACATCTATACCATGAATGATAGTAGGGAAGATAGGTATTTCAAACATCATTCACCTGAATTTTTTGCAGCATAAGAGAACCCTGCTTTCTTAGTAAATTCAACAACAGTAGAAAATTTATCTAACATATCTGCCTTATGTGATATCACAAATACATTAGCATCCTTAACAACATACTTTATAATTTTAATAAAGTCATCATTACCAACACCATCTAAAGATGAATCAAATACTTCATCCATAATTAATAGATTAGTATTAGCAGAATTTTTAAACCTAGCTACTTCTCTCCATGTAAAAAGAAGTGCTAGGTCAATTCTCATCTTCTCTCCTTCAGAGAAAGATGAATAGGAAAACTTGTCGTGTATTGGATTCTGTATTGTCTCGCTAAATTCTTCGTTCAGATGAAAGTTGATATAGAAATCCATCATCTGTAGATAACGATTAACTTGCTCGTTAATTAAGGGTAGATACTTCTTAATGATTCTACTTTTAACACCACCGTCTATTAATAGAGACTGTGCAAAGTCGTTGTAAGATATCTCTTCTTTAATTGTTACAAGTTTATCGAATGTTCTACCAAGTTCTCCTTTAAACTTTTCTAACTCCTCATGTTCAGTATTTCTGTTCTGTAGCTTGTTGGCAAGAGTTTGAATCTCTTGTTGTAGATCTCCTGTCTGCTGTTGAAATCCAGAAATTCTAGTATTGTTTTGAGAAATGTCATAAGTTAAGGTTGAAATCTCCTTGGTGAGTGTGGTGAAGTGACGCTCTCTATCGGTTTCTTCGTTTATCGACTCCTCAAGCTTTTGATAGCCATCTCTGAGTTCCTTTGCTTTATTTTGAGCGTCTTCAATTCTATTTACACGAAACGATTCTTCTATATTCTGGCTGCAAGTTGGGCATACCGTATTGTCTGTAAAAAACTTATGTTCTTTTGTAATCCTTGATACTTTATTAGATATCTTCTGTTTTAAAGACCCTAGTTTTTGCAAGCGTTCTGGAGAATCTGACACAGTTTTTAATTGTGTTTGAACGCTGTCTAAATTATTGTTTAAGCATTCATTTTTCTTTAACAATTTATCAATATCTAGGGCAATCATATTAACTTTTTTTTCTTTTTCTACAATATCTTTTTTACCTCTATTTTCTAACTCCTCTATAAATTCTTCTTGCATTTTAACCTTATCATTTAAATTATCTTTCTTCAATTCTAATGTTCTTACAGTCTCTTTATTTTCTCTTAGCTTCTCTTTAACAATATTATTCATTGCTGAGAAAACTTTAATGTCAAGTAGGTCTTCTATAACTTCTCTACGATTAGGACCATTCAATTGCATGAATGGTACGAAGTTACTACTACCAAGTATTACAATCTGAGTAAATGATTTAAAATTTAATTTCAGAATCTGCTCTTCAAGAATTTTTTGATTGATTCTATCGTCAGCTTCTTTATTTCGCATCTCACCATCAATCTCTATATCAAACATATTAGGTTTGATACCACGGCGAACAAGATATTTTTTAGATCCAATAGAGAACTCAATTTCTACAATAGTTCCCTTCTCATTAGAAGTATTAACCAACTGTGATTTAGTGATCTTACGATATGGTTTATTAAACAACACAAAACACAGTGCATCTAACACTGTGGATTTACCTGCTCCGTTGGATCCAACTATAAGAGTAGTACCTGTCTCATCCAATATCATTTCTGTCCAACGATCACCTGTAGACAGAAAATTTTTCCATCTAATTTTTTTGAACAGAATCATCTTGTTTTGGGGGAATCACGAAATCGTTCGATGTTATTATAGCATACTTATAATTATACATGTCACACGCCTTTATTGCAACCTCCTCATCCACTTCTATAACCTCCATACCAACATCCTCATCAGTTGCTAGCTGCATACAATATCGATTAGCATCATCTTCCTGTTCAAATAAAAGCAAAACTTTATCATTAGCTATATCTTTAACCGCATAAGCACCTTCTCGCCTACCCTCTTCAGTAAGCAACCACATTATTCCACCTCGCAAGCAGTACTATAAAGTCCTCCAAGAAGTTTTTTAACTCTATCTTTATCAAGAGTAATCTCCGATTCTTCTACAAATCTATTTAACAAACTAATAGTATTCTCCTCCTTCTCATCTATATCCTCACCCATAATATATCCATGATTCCAATCCACATTCTCAATAACTTTTAAATCTTCTACACCTGCTTGATTTATCTTATCAATAAATTTTTCAAACTGTTTTGGTTTAGATTTTTTATCTACAATCACCTTTACTATTTTACCATTAAGTTCAGTAGCATTAAATGTTTGATAAGGTGTATCATTATAATAGATCTTATAAAACATTCTATGTGGATTATCTATTGACTCATGCTCAAGGGTATCACTATCCCAGATAGTAAACCCACGCTTATCTTCACAATCATTCCAGAACATCTCATAAGGATTGCCTAAGTAATAAACTCGACCATCATTAGATCTGGTATGATAATGTCCTGTATATACTTTCTCAAACTTATCAAAGATATCTTTATCTCCACTAGCACCATGCTCTTGAGTAAAACCTTTATAGACTTGGTAACCATTTAATTCCAGATGACCAAAACATGCTCTGGCTTTACTTGATTTAATTTTTCGTTTTATCTTTGCTCTGTTATCATCATTCATCCAACCTATGAAAAGACATTTTGTGTTGTCAATAGTATATTCTGCATAGTCTCTAACAAGAACCATATTACTATACTCTCGTAATAGTAGCTCAATAGAATTAACTGAGTTACTGTTTTTGTAATAGGCAGTATGATTACCCACAATAGTGTAGACAGTAATCCCCATATCACGGAGACGGTCAAAGTAATTCTTTTTAGCCCATTCCAAAGACCATAGATCAATCGACCTACGATTATCAAAAGTATCCCCCATATCGATGAGGGTTTTGATGCCTTCCCTTTCCAAAGTGGGGAAAAAGATGTCTTCATAAAATTTTTGAAAATACTCATGGAAGATACGACTACCCTTCCTCATACCAAAATGTTGGTCAGTAATGACTCCTACTTTCATTTCTTCCTCACTGGTACTTGAAGTTTCCATGAACCTCCATCCAATTCAACCATGTCAAAGTTCTCTTTAAAATATTTCTCCCTTGCCTTCTGCTCCTTCTCAAAGGTAGCAGCAGGTTCATTACCAGCAGTCTCACCATAATGAGGTTTCTGTGGATGTTGCAAACCCATGTAATCATAGATTGCAGTATCTACCATAAAGAATAATGTATCCCATGTTAATGTATCTCTGAGATTAGATGCGATTCTATCCACATCATTTTCATCAAGATACTCACCAGTATTAACTGCATTTGAGTAATCCTCATATTGAGTCAAAAGTTTTGCTCTGATCGTTACCAACTTATTAAGGTTGATCGTGATCTTTACATCATCATCAATTGCCATGTTACCTGTTAGAATTACGGTACTGTATGTTATCCTTAATAGTATTATAATCAGAAGAGGATCCACCTGCACCTTCTTCTACGACCATAACCTGATCGTATCCAGTGCGTTCTATAATCTTAGTCTTTATCTCCAACTGCTTCTTCTCCTTCTGTATGCGTCTCAGAAAGGCATAGTATATAATCTGGGTAAAGTATGCAAAAGGATTGTTTGACTTGGCAGGATCGAAGTTATGTATGTACTGTACACAATTCTCGATGCCGTCCCCGATCATATCTTCTCTGAACATATAGTTCACAAAGTTAGGTTTGTATGATAAATGTGTAGCAATCTTTAGGAAACACTCACCTAAGTAATTACTAATTGGAGGGGGATCAGTACCCTTTTCTTTTGCAATAGCAACTTTCTTCCTATAGACAACCATTGCCTCTAGAAGTTCTTTATTATTTACATAATGATCAGACCTTTTTCTAGGCATAAATTTGTCCGAATCTGTAGGTATTATAACACAGCTTGACACGAGTGGCAATTTTGTGTACAATTACCCTTGTGAGGGTTCAGGGAAACATTATATCTATTATACTGTAGTAGTTATACCTGTAGGTTCTAATTTAAATATTTTTTCTAATGATATTTTAGTTTGTTCTACATTACCCATATATCCCATCTTTTCACTTAGATTAACTCTAATTGAATTATTATTTTTTCTGTTCCAATTGTAATGATCGTATGCTTGAACCATTTCATGATTATGTTCTAGTTCAGTCATAGTAATAATTTTATCAAATGCTATCTTTTGAATTTCTCCTTCGGCAACTGTGATCCAAGGGACCAATCTAACCATAGTATGATTTCCTTTATGCGATAGCTCAACTTTTAATGGGTCTGCTAAGTAGAAGCAAGGTTCTATTCCACTATCATCCATAGTAGTTAGGGCAATAACTTCTTCCCCAGATACTAATTTAAATACAAAATGCGAATCTTCTTGTTTCATTTTTTCTCCTTCAATGATACTTTAACAAGATCATAATTAAAGTTTTCTTCATTGTAAATTTTTATTCTCTCAATCAAATGATTCAGAGTGTAATTTCGCTTAGTGGTTGTTGAACAATCATCGGCAATATCATACAATATTGCTTTTACTTTTCCTTTACCTTTTCTAAGAACCCTCCCAATTGATTGGAGATTACGGATTCTGGACTTTGAGGGGGAAGCGAAGATGATGTTGTGCAATCGCTTAATGTTAATCCCAGTACTAAAAGTACCGTAGCTAGCGACTATAATTGCATTGTTTTCTTTTTCAGTGATAGAACGACAGAGTTCACGATTCTCAACATCTACACCACCGTGGATGAAGAAGACTTTACGACTGTCACTACTATTTATAGAATTGTATAAGATTTCACCGTGGGTTTCTACCCTACTATACAGTATTAAAGTGTTACCTTTTAAGTCCAGTGCTAGGTTTTTAATAAATTTATTTCTTCTTTCATGACTAATTAGATATTGTATCTCCTCTTCATAGGTATCAAAACATACAGGGTTGTGTTGCAATAAAATAATTTTAGCATTTAATTTAGCAAGATATCCTTTCTCCATTAACTCATGAGTCTTAATTGTTTTATATGATGGACCAAATAATCCTTCTAGAACTAACTTGTGTGTCTGTGTACCATCTAAAGTACCAGTAAAACCATAACGATACTTTGCTTGATGCAACTTAGTCATAATTTTTACGAGCGACGCTGACTTAAATTGATGTGCTTCATCACCTATAACTACTTCAAAGTTTTCAAAATATGTCTTAGGTAGTTTATAGATAGATTGCCAGGTAGTAATAACAACAGGTTTATTAGCTTCCTTTTCTAATCCAGCATATATTTTTTGACAATATGAATCAGAGTCCCATCCATAAGAAGCAAAGTCCTTATGCATCTGCTCTACCAGAGATGTCGTTGGAACAACTATCAATGTATTTTTCTGTTGCTCTGCAAAGTAACGAACTATTGAGTAAATCATCAAAGATTTGCCAGAGGCAGTGGGGCTTATCACTAGTCTTCTATTGTGTCTTAGAGCATCGTATACTCCCTCTATTTGATAGTCTCTTGGAGGAGTCTTAGATATAGCATTCATATAATCTTTAACACCTTCCTTTGAAATCATTTCATTAATTTCAAAAGGAGTACCATAGTACTCATTATTTTCAAACTTATACTCATAATCATGTCTCTTACAAAAAGATACTACTTTATCAAGTAATCCAACATATATTTCTCCTGTCTGTAAATTAAATAAACGAATCTTTCCATCCCAATGACGATTCCTATACTGGGGCATAAACTTAGCTCCAGGAATTTCAAAGGTAAACTTATCAGACAACTCATGAGCAACATGAGGTTCCGAGACGATCTTTAAAAAGACCTCATTCTTTTTGGTGATAGTAAGGTCGGACATTAGCCACTCAACTGCTGCCAATCAATAATGTTTTTTAATTGATAACTTCTATTGTTTATCTGTCTAACAATATCTTCCAGATATGTTAACATAACATCGTAGTATTTTATAGTAGCAACTATCTTCTGCATTTTCTCATCAGCATCCATATATCTTTTTACCGATTCCTTCTCTCTTACCTTATATGGAAATGGTTCGGCCTGATACACTTCAGCAGGAGATTTTCCTGTGTAATAATTATGCCTATCTAGCTTAATCTTAGATTCTTGTATCTGTGCTTTTTCTTTTAAAAGTTTTAGTGTGTTATATACATCCCAATACTTAGCATGTAGGGATGGTATTTTTGCTGCTTCTTCGTGGAGTTTGATGATGTCAATCTGTGAGTCTTTCTCCCACATACTTTGTATAGTTTCAAGATTCATGGTTTAGTCAACGAGGTAGTTCGTACCTTAAATTTAGTATCAAGGATTTCATATAACAGATACTTAAAAGTAACTGTTGCTGTAAAGTATGTATAATCGTTTTCGGAGGCAGTAAATTCAAGAGTACTCAGTGATACAGGGAACATATCTTTGAATTTGATATATGCCATTGGGTTAAAATTACTGTTTAATACAGTAAGAGTACCATCACTAAATTGCTTTAAATTATCTATCTCACTAGTTTCTCTATCTATAACAATAGATTCAAATTGTGAAACAGAATCTGGATAACCTAATCCATAGATCCAACTATGTATTTCTAAAAAATTCTCTAGGTTCTCATCAACAATAAACTGTAGAGTAAGATCTTCAAACTGAATCTGATCACCAGGAACAGGTACAGCTTTTAGATAATTACCAACCATAATTTCTCCCAAGGTAATACCTGGGATTTTTGCTGACTGTGAGAAAAAATCAACCTTAGGGGTTTTAGCTAGATTAAACTGAAAACCTGATGGTGACAGGAAGTTCCTATTCTTAATCTGCTTATCATAAAAAGTGTTAGCCATCCTTATGGTGCTCTACTACTCTTAGTTATTTAGGGGTGGCTTTAGATTGTACCAACCAGTTGCTATATACTTATCTTGTGAAGGGGATGGAACACCTCTATGTGTATGTGTCCAATCAGCAGGCCAAATCACAGTTAAACCTTTCCTTGGTTGTACTGCCATTTTTTGATGCATAAACTCAGTCTCACCTTTATCTGTTACATCATTCAAGTATGTCATAAAAACTAAATGTCTAGTAGCTAAATCTCCTTCATGACTACACCTCTCAGTATGCCAATTTTTAAATCCTCCACCTGGTTTATACCATTGCAATCTAAATCCTTCTTCTATACCAGAGTTACCGTACCATTTACATGCTGGATAATCTTCAGCATATTCTTCCATAGCACCTCTTAACTGAAACAGATACTCACTTATCCAGTGGTAATATGTGCCAGTAGGTATCCAAATGTCAGAAGAATCTTTTAACTCTGGTTTAAAACCACCAGTTGTAGTACCAGGTTTATATTCTGTTTCTCCACTATGAAACCATTCTATTATGGTATCACAAATAGAAGTATCTTTAATGTAATACTTTCCTATAAAATCAGTCAAGATCTTGTTCATCGTTCAAAAGGTCAACCCATTCTTCGTCTGGGGTAAAAATAATTGGTCCTTCTGCAATGCGTTCTGCCAATTCGTCTAGTAGTTCGTCATCACCCATAACAATTGGTACAAGTATATTATTTATCTTCTCATGAAAAAGGGGGTTTAAAAACCCCCTCTAATCAATACTGATCTATAGGTACAAACCTATATCCTTTCTTGTAAGCATCATGTTTTCCAATAACCTGAGGAACACATCCAAGTAGTTCATATGGTTGGTTCTTTACAGGAAGTTGAATAGGTCTATAATCCTTTTCAACCATTAGGTATGATGCCTGAAGATAAGATTCAATAAGAACCTTGAAAATTTTAACTTTCTTTCTAGCTTCAGAAGGAACATGGTTGTTCGTGAAGAGAATGATCTTGACTGGACTTTCGTTCTTGGTAATAGCAGGAAGAACATGCTCACACCAAGCACGATATGCATAGGTGCTACTGTCACAGGAAAGAAGGAAAACAGTTTTTCCATCTATTTTGTATCCTGCTTTCTCACAGAAAGATTCATGGCTTTTACGAGCTTCAACCCTTACTAAAGGATCTCCACCAGCAACACCTCTCTTTAGAACATTATCAACAATCTTTGTTATGTTACCACCAGAGAAATGTTGCTCGATCTTAAGTTCTGAAAATAGGAAATTGCGAACTGCAACAGTAGTGCATTCGAGTTCATTTTTAGATATAAGAAGTAAGCAACCTGAAACAACAGATTCCATACTTGCTTTGAAAGCAGGATCATGTCTTAGGTTGTTTTCTAAACCATCAATGATTAAAGCTTTGTTTGAAGCATCTGTTTCAACATAGTAGTAACATGGAATATATCTTCCTGTTAGTCCTTGCTTGTACTTCTCCCAAGCAGAAAGAATCCTACCTCTACCATCTTTACAGATACCCTCTAAAGAAAATATTGGTGGGATGTATTTTGTTAGCCAACCTTTAACGGAAAAACTATTATCAAATTCATCTAAACGCTGTTGAGTATTTCCTTTTTCTCTTATACCGTCGTTGTACCATTGATCATCTTCTGGATCAACGCTCTCTAAATCAAAAGTTCCTATGTGTGAGAAACTGCCACTTTTTGTAGATGGTGGTGCAGTGTCTGCTCTGTTATATTCGGTGAGATCTATCTCTTTTCCGAACACAGTAATTTTACTAGGCCCAACAATGGGCAAGGATTCGTAAGTCATGTTACCTGAGTACATTAGTTTTTAGGTTTGCCGACTTTCGCTAAGAGCTTTGCCGACATACTTATATAGTACCATAAAAAAAGCACCCTGTAAAGGGTGCTTTGTAATGTGTGTAAATCCTGATTTACATGAGGTTCTGAACAACAGTACGCTGGTAATAGCGGTTGCTGTTAGAAGTAATGCGTCCAAGTCCTTGAGCAGTACCTTCAGCGAATGGGTTTGAAACAAGACCATATCTTGTCTTAAATCCAATTTTTGGCTGGAAGGT
>CEUP01015679.1_pt1 | contig 19926 bp, 21 predicted proteins | sample 531371 | NCBI WGS metagenome assembly CEUP01 (sample SAMEA2622738, study PRJEB7988) | marine metagenome | biome: marine biome (ENVO:00000447); feature: marine epipelagic mixed layer (ENVO:xxxxxxxxx); material: "saline water (ENVO:00002010), including plankton (ENVO:xxxxxxxx)" | depth 150 m
TTTGAGGAGCATGCCTGAGAGGGCTTCGAGATGCCCCTTGAACACAGACTCATCATCCAACAGCCCCATGTGGACCCCGAAGACCGCTTTGTTAGATCTCATCATCTTCAATGGATCAAATTTCGGAGTTGATCTCCACATGTTGAAAGCGGTCATCATCGAGCGTTTTTCACCCTTGACAGCAGAAGATGCTCCGAAGCAGTACAATTTCCCCCCACGCCGTAGAGCCTTGTATGAGCGCATCAGGTGCTTGCCGCCTACTGGATCTATGGCGTGATGTACTCCCTTTCCATCAGTCAGTGACTTGCAGACTGAGATGAATTCCTCGGACTTACTGTCAACAAAGTGCATTCCTAGAGATTCTACGAATTCCCTCTTCGGAGCCGACGCTGTACCAATCACTTTCGAGACTCCGTAGGCCTGACAGATTTGTGCCACCGCAGTGCCAACTCCTCCAGCGGCATGGTGGATCAAAACCGTATCTCCTTCGGAAAGATTACCCAGATAGACCAGCATGTGGTAGGCCGTCCCATAAGTTACTGGAAGGGCTGCTGCTTGGTCGAATGATACTGAATCAGGTAATGGAATTACTTGGTTTGCACCTAGGCACACCATCTCGGAGTATCCTCCGAATCCAGTCATAGCCAAAACACGCTGACCTTCGCTTAGTCCTTCGACTCCTTCGCCTACTGAGAGTATCTCTCCAGCAGCCTCGTATCCAGGAGTAAATGGATAGTCGGGATTAGAGCCATACAGCCCCTGTCTCATCATCAGGTCAGCGAAGTTGATGCCTGCACGATGAATCCTCACGCAAACCTCGCCTTCTCTAGGAGTCGGGTCATCCTCCTCCACGATTTGAATCGAATCGACTCCACCGACCTTCGGATAGACTACCTTTCGCATTCAATCACCAATCACAAACTCTTCCGCCACGGCTCCGCCTTTCAGGTGCTCGAGTATTCTGTCCAGCCCTTCCTCATCATCCGGCAGAGTGTACCAGATACCTTCGGGATAGATGACACAGGATGGACCATTCTCGCAGTTATCGAGACATCCTGCCTTGTTCACTCTGACATCATCCAAACCAGCAGCACGAGCAGCCCGCTTGAGACGAGTCAACAACTCTAACGAATTCTTGGATCTGCAACATCCTCTAGGATTGGCCTCTTCCCTGTCGTTCGTACACACGAAAACGTGCTTCCTGAACTGATGCGACATCCGCCCACCTAAATCCTGTCGAACTTGGCGGCTAGAACAAAGTCTGATTCAGTCAGACCGTTTATCTTGTGAGTCCAAATCATCGCTTTGACCCTGCCCCAACCGACCTCAAAGTCGGCATGATGACCTTGCTCCTCACAAATCGCACCAGCTGCGTTGGTGAACTCTAGAGCTGAGATGAAGTCAGAGAATGACCACTCTTTCTCGAGATGATGGCCTTCTATAACGCTCCATCCTTCTACAAGCTGAACTAGTAGATTGGACTGCGCATCATGGTCCAGTGGAGGAACTCCGCCCTCACAAGGCTCACATCGCTTCGCGGCCAAATCTGACATCTAATCATCCCCAGAGGTGACTATCGTCACTACCGTCGGCACTACGCTCGGCTTCTTCTTGCATACTCGAGCGGCGTCGAAAATCCTCTTTCTCAAAGGTCAGTAGCTCCTTGTCCTCGATGTAGGGGCGCCGAAGGTGAGTAACCAGTCTGACTTCGACAATCACATCCCTTGCTATCGACCTGAATCCACCGCTCTCGTCAAGAATTTCGACAGCGTTGCGAGAAGTCCCGATGAGCATTCCTCGAACCCATGGTTCAGCACCCTTGGGAAGGGATCTGGCATCTAGCAGCACCTCGATTAGATCGTCCTTACGTAGACCAGATTTACGGTCTAGCAACGGACCGTGGAATACATCCTCCAAATCAGAAAGATCAGGTGAGCCATACTCCTCGTGAATTCGTCTTGCCCATCCGGGGAGATCATCGATTCCCTTACCCTTGCGTGTTCCTGCCATGCTATCGCGTCACAGTCGTGATAGAAAAGGAGTCGGATTGTCAATAACGCTCCATTTCGCAGACTGTGGGCTTGAAAGGGGATGGTAGAGGCCGCACACCGGAGGCGAGCGTATGGCAGGGGCTGACTGGAGGAGCATACCCACAGTGCTGTATCCTCAGGAGATTCTCGACAAGGCATTCAGTAGGGCGAGCCGCCAGTCTGATTTCGTCGAGGATCCAGACAAGTATCACAGAGTACGCAAGCAAATGGACAGGATGGTCCAATCCGCCGCAGATGTAATCGATTCTACCCTGCTGAAATGGGTCGATAGATGGCCCAGCCTGAACGCTCTTTCCCAGTTCGACCAAGCTCTGATTGACGCAGCCGTGGGAAATGACGAGTACCGCAAGAGTCTGGGGGCAATTCAGTGGGCTGCAGAACAGGTCCGCAAGATTGCAGGAGAGACTCAGAGGAAGATATTGAGACTAAGAAACATCGAGGGGTTCCATCAGGCCCGGCGCCACGCCTACGGCCGATTCTCTTCCATTCTCGACCAAGTATCTCCGCAGATTTTGTGGCTCGGTGAGGCTCGTGATATCCTGCGACACCTCCCATCATTGGATCCAACCGAGCCCTGCATCGTGGTAGCCGGCTCCCCTAATGTTGGCAAGTCGGCCCTAATCACGGCTCTCTCAAGTGGCGAGCCCGAAGTTGCATCTTATCCATTCACAACCAAACAACTCCACCTAGGACACTTCGAGCACCGACGCAGGGCCTATCAGATGGTAGACACCCCTGGACTTCTAGACAGGCCTATGTCGGAGCGGAATCGGATTGAGTTGCAGGCCATCGCCGCGCTCGAGCACACCGGTGACGTACTTCTCTTCCTGGTGGATTCATCCGAGGGCACTACTACTCCTTTGGAGCAGCAAGAGCATCTTTTGGAGGAGGTCAAACAGTTGATGTCTGAGCGACCGATGATCGTAGTGCATAGCAAGGCTGACCTGATTGACGAACTACCCCAAGGGGCCAGTACTCCGATTAGCGCTGAGACAGGCCAGGGCTTGGAGGAACTTAGGTCTAGACTGATTGAAGTTATCGGGGCTGACAAGGTAGGGGATCCTCTCAGTCTGCCTGAGCATTGGCATCGGGATGAGTAATTACTCAGCTTTCCAGTGGTGCCCACATATTGTACAGTACAGACTGTAACCCCCGAATGAAGAAGGTAGGCCAGAGACATCGATAGCAGAACCGCAGTTCTCGCAAATCTCGTCCATGTACTCGGCACCCCTTACTGGTTCTTCAACAACACTGATTTCCAGTCAGGCTTCTTTGAAGCGCTTCCAGACTCCCATTATTCTCTCGTGTACAAACATCTCCCCAGAGCCAGCGAGCAGAAGGATAGAGACAATCGCAAGAAGAATTTCTGCAATCGGATTGAGAGCAATCTGAGGTGTGATTGTGACCAATTGTTCTCCACCAACTCCAGAGGTTTCGGTGCTCGCAGTAGCGAATCTGTAGTCACCGGGCTTGAGATCAAATATCAGTGAGCCCCCGTCTTCCTCAGGCCCTCCTGCTATGAAATCGAAATCCTCAGCCGTACAGGTTGTAAGTCCGTTTGAGTCCGGCTCGCAGCCATCCGGCGGAGGACTTTCTATTACTCCAATCCAACTGGTCGCGAATTGCTCCCACTCGATTGTGACTTCTATATCAAGCAGCATGAATGCAAGGGGAGAGCCCATATCATCTCCGCTCAGACCAACCGGGCAACCAGCACTGTCGTCAGTACATGGGACAAGCGGGATGTCTGTACGGCTAGAATCGAGCGTTGGTGAATACAGACTAACCAATACGAGTATGGCACAGATTACACCCATAGCAGCCGGCAAAATAGATAGAATCCTAATCATCATTGTACTTACTCCTTCTATCGCTCACGGTTCAATCTGACGCTACTATGTTATGACTTGGAAGAATACCAGCAGGATTGCTATTGCAGGAAAAAGGTACAACATCACTGTAAGCCTCTTCCTAGAAGATTCTCGCTTTCGACGCGTCTCAGCGCATTCGGAATTCGAGCAAACAGGAGGGTCTTCGTCAAGAGGGATTGGCGCCCAGCATACTGAGCAGTGCCTGTGGTCAGCAGTTGAGAAACTCCGCTTTGTCCGCTCGCGCTTCTGAGCTTCACGCCCACGTTTGGCAGCCTCACGAGCTTCGCCAGCAGTTCTCTGAGCATCCCGCATTATCCGGTCGCGCTGACTCATCCTACCACAGTCCCTCCGAATTCCTCACCCTCTATCGCCGACCTAAGCGCACTAATACTCCTGCCGTCCAAGATGCACAGCGGCATACCGGCTTCTGCGGCCACATCAGCACCTATCGGGTCGACCACTTGCGATGGCCCTGCCTTGGAGTGCTCTGCGGGCCCTACTATTTTCTGTAGTTGGGAATGAGTCAAAGTATCGAAGGAGCGTGCATCGGGATTGGTTCTGGGGTCAGAGTCGTGCACTTTGGCGACATTGGTTGCGATGATGCAACGATCAGCCCCGGACGCTACAGCCAACCTGATTGCTACAGCATCGGTAGTATGGCCGGGCCTAGTTCCTCCCATGACAACCACTTGCCTTTCTTCGAGTAGAGAAACCGCTTCGTTGACGCTAAGTGGAATGCTTCCCGAGACTGGGATGCCGGCATCAGCCAGACTCTCACGGACGATAGTGGCGTTCAGTCTAGTGGCGGCTATGCCAATCCTGTCCAAACGATCCTCGGAGTCGACAATCGGCCTTGCAAGCTCAATTCCTTCACGAGCAGCCACTCCTCCTCCTACAACTATGCCTAACTTGTCATCCATCGCAACACGGTCTCTAACGACCTCAGTCAGACTTTCCAGCCAGGCATGCCTCTCTTCGACCTCGGGCCTCAGTAAACTGCCTCCTAGGGCGGCTACGACCTTCGCCATTGATGGCTGCGCGTACATGCACCCTTTCAATGCCTGCGCCTCAGGCGCGGTGAAGGGTTGAAATGCCGCCCCTCAGGCCTCTGACAGAGGCATAGCATGTCTGAAGACCTAGAGCAGCAACAGCGCAGGCTACGTCTGAAGAAGGCGCTTGAGGAACTGTCATCCATGCGAGGGATGGGAACCGAACTGGTGACAGTCATCGTGCCTCCAGACAGGATGATTCACGATGTCAGGCAGCACCTGTCCCAAGAGGCCGGACAAGCTGCCAACATCAAGTCGAAATCGACTAGGAAGCACGTGGGCGATGCGATAGAGTCAGCTTTGGCCGCGCTGAACCGATATAAGACTCCGGGAGAGCGTGGTCTAGCTGTCTTTGTCGGCCACGTCATTGTTGGTAACAATAAGTCCAGACTCATCATCACGGTAATTGATGATCCGCCCGAGGCATTCCCTTCCTTCAGATACCGCTGCGATTCGACTTTCGAGGTAAGTCAGTTGGAGGAGATGCTGATTGACAGGACAGCTTACGGGCTGTTCGTAATTGATCGCTCTGAGTCGGCCTATGGAATAGCATCAGGCAAAAGGATGCACTGCCAGGAACACATCACCTCACAGGTGCCCTCGAAGCACGGGCGAGGAGGCCAATCGGCTCAGCGCTTCGAGCGACTAATCGAGGAGGCTGCTCACAACTTCTTCCAGAAGTCCGCTGAGAGGGCATGTAACTACTGGCTACCTCAGATTGAGAATCTAGAGGGCATTATCGTGGGCGGCCCGGGTGCGACCAAGGATTTCGTGGTCAAGAAGGACTACTTCCATCACGAGATCAAGAAACTCATCAGAGAACCCCTGTTTGATGTCGGCTATTCCAACGAGAGCGGCCTGCGCGAGTTGATTCAGCGAGCCGGAGGTCTGATGGACCAGATTGAACTAGATGCAGAGAGGAATCTGGTCGACCAATTCCTGCGCGAAGTCATGCAGAATCATCCCAAGGCCACTTACGGTGAGGCGATGGTCAGATCCGCTCTCGGCCAAGGAGCAGTACACACCCTGCTCCTCTCAGAAGGCCTTAGGCAGCGCAGAGTGGGTTGGACATGCAAAAAATGCAAGCACGAGTGGGAAGCCACGCAGAGTAACCGGTCCAACATTCCAAACTGTCCATCTTGTGATTCGGAGAACATCACTGAGGACCCTGACAAATCTATGGACTTGGTGGACGAGTTGAGCATGCTAGCTGGACACATATCGGCCAAGGTCAGCCTCATTTCGATGGACACGGAGGAGGGCGCCACTCTCAACGACTCATTTGGTGGAATCGCCGCTATCCTAAGGTATGCATGGAGCTAATCGGATGAAGATTCTCAAGCAAGCCGTAAATGACGAGGTGGCTGAGGTACTTGCTGATGCAGGCGCTGAAGGGGACTTGAGTGAGCTTCTGGGCCCGGCAACTGTTGAGGAGCATGGGGACCTAGCCTTACCCTGCCACAGTCTTGCTCCGTTACTCAAGCGTTCACCTGTAGACATAGCCGAGTCAATATCTTCTACACTCGCTCCTATTTTAGCAGGCATAGCTGAAGTTTCTGCGGTAAGCGGATTCGTCAATATCAAGGCCGAGCCCGAATGGCTAGCTGCAAGGCTGGGGGATCTTCTTCCAGACGACAGACTGGGAGTTGCAATCGAGGAAACCAGAGTCGCTGCAGTTGACTACTCTGCTCCAAATGTGGCCAAGGAAATGCATGTCGGGCACCTTAGATCGACAGTCATCGGCGATGCGATTGTGCGCATGCTGATGCATAAGGGCCACACTGTACATCGCGAGAACCACGTCGGCGACTGGGGCACCCCCTTTGGCATGCTCATCGAGCATCTACTGGATCTAGGGGAGGGCAATGCAGCCGATGAACTCGGAATGGGAGATTTGGACGGATTCTACAAACAGGCTCGAGGAAAATTCAACTCGGATGAGAAATTCGTTGAACGCTCTCGCAATCGTGTTGTAATGCTGCAGAGTGGAGATGAGGAGACACTCAGGCTCTGGCAAGTCCTCGTGGACGAGTCGATGCGCTACTTCAACGAAGTCTACGGTATGCTTGGAGTACTGCTGACAAATGATGACATCATGGGCGAGTCCAACTATCACCACCTGCTGCCTGAGGTGGTAACTAGACTCCATGATCGCGGAATACTTGAGGACAGTGAGGGCGCCAAGGTCGTCTACCCTGGAGGTTGGGTCAACCGCGAGGGTGAGCCGATGCCACTCATCATCCAGAAAGCGGACGGGGGATACAACTACGCTACAACCGACCTTGCATGCATTATTGACAGGGTTGAGAGGCTGAGCTGCAATGACCTGCTTTACGTCGTAGGAACTCCTCAGACTCAGCACTTCAAGATGGTATTCGAGGTTGCCATTCAGGCCGGGTTCATGGACGACTCCCACAACGCTGCCCATGTCAAGTTCGGCTCGGTGATGGATTCAGACGGCAAGATACTGAAGAGCCGCGAGGGCCAGGCAATCAAGCTGGTCGATTTGCTTAACGAGGCAGTTGTCAGAGCCGAACAAGCGATTGCGGAGAGAAATCCATCTATGGAGGATGAACAAAGGCATAAGATTGCTAAGACAATAGGAATCGGAGCTGTGAAGTACGCAGATTTGTCTACCGAGAGGTCGAAGGACTACGTCTTCGACTGGGAAAGAATGCTGTCATTCGATGGCAACACGTCTCCCTATCTCCAGTATGCTCATGCTCGAATTTGCAGTATATTCCGCCGCTCGCAAATCGTTCGGCCACTTCCTAGAGACACTGTTATCTCCCTAGGGTATGAAGAAGAAGCACTGCTTGCAAGGCGATTGATCAACTTCTCGGCTATGGTAGACGAATCTCTCTCCACCTACTCTCCTCACCGCATGTGCACATACCTACATTCCGTCGCATCAGCATTCGCTTCATTCTACGAGAATTGCCCTGTACTGTCTTCGGAAGATGATGGAATCAGAATGAGCCGCTTGGCTCTTTGTGACATAACTGCTAGGACACTATCAACTGGATTGGGTCTTTTGGGAATAGAGAGTCCCGAGCAAATGTAATCAGCCAGAACCCGTTGAGTGTGCCATGCCCTCAATAGGCGACATGGCCCCTGACTTCACCCTGACTGCCCAAGACAAGTCCTCCGTCTCTCTCAGCGAGATGAGAGGGAGTAGAGTGATTCTAGCATTCTATCCTGCAGCATTCACCGGAGTTTGCACCAAGGAGATGTGCGCATTCTCCGATGGCATGGCAAGTCTGGAATCAAGCGGAGCCAGCGCCCTCGGGATTTCGGTCGATTCTCCTTTCTCAAATGCGGCCTTTGCAGAAGCAAATGGGATAACATTCCCTCTTCTCTCAGACGTCCATAGGGAAGCAGTCGAAGCTTACGGCGTCGCCCTAGGAGATTTTGTCATTCCCGGCTACACAGTCGCCCAACGCTCTGTTTTCGTAGTCGAGGCTGATGGAAGCATCGGATACGCTTGGGTCGCAGATAATCCAGGATTGGAGCCGGACTACGACGCCGTGATGGCTCACTGCGAATCGCCGTAGGCGAGATATCTGGCTATCGAGCCGTAGACTACTCCTGAGACGATTAGACTCTCCTCGTTGAATCGGTCCATGGTGTCTAGGTAGGTGTGATACTCAGCTGACCCGGACCCGTAGCATACGAGGGCTCTACCGTATTCCTTGTCATCACTATCTTCCTGATCTATGTCGTAGACGAACGGAGCATGGTCGGAGTTGTACGGCATTTCCGTCGAGGACAACTTCCTGATATTGATTGGATACTTCTCTGCCAGTTCTGAGTATGCCTTGGAGAATGCATTGACTACTCCTGTAATGTGGTCGACGTCAGCTTGATTATTGCCGAACATAGTAAACCCTGAATTCCTCTCCGCATCGACGTGATTCATGTCGAGGTTGATGTAGAGTCTGAGATCCTCTTCCAGCATATTCCTGTGCTTGTCAACCCATTCCCTAGACCCCCATAGTCCCTCTTCCTCGCCACCCCAGGTGCAGAAGTAAAGAGTCATCTCCGGCATCCCCAGGCTGGACTCCAGCAGTCCGAACTGCCTTGCTATCTCCTGTACTGTGGCCACTCCAGAGGTATCATCTACTGCACCCTGGCCATTGTACACAGTGTCGTGGTGTGCTCCGAAGATGACTAGAGACTCCGACTTACCCTCGATTATACCACATACCACTCGAATGGTAGCCATTCCTCCATTATCGACATCGGTGATGAATTGCAGTCTCGCTTCCCCGTTGATTACCTCGTCGATTATTGTCTGACCGACGCTTCTGGAGACCATGATGAATCCAAGCCCGTCGGGAATTGGGTCTATCGAGGAGATTCCCACCGACTTGAAATATGGGACGCAGTCACCAGAAACCAAGTCATCGCAGTTCTGCCTATCATTAATCAGAATCATCCCCTCCAGATCGTTCTCTGCAGCGCGCTCAAACAGAACCGTGTTGCTTTCAGTATCGGACTTTAGCCATATCAACCCGACTGCGTTCGAGGCCGAGCTCCAGTCAGCAGTATCGTTACCCGTCCCCAAGTCTATTACAGCCATGTCGTCTACATAGCGTACGAATGAGGAGCCACTGTAACCCTGCAAAACGAAGTCTTCGCGGTGTGTGAATTCGACAATCTGACGATTTATGTCAGCAGATGTGCAGGGAGTAGGCCCGCCGATTAAATTCCCTATATCTCCCGGAGTGCAGAGTGATAACTCAGGTTCATTACCGATTACGAACATTGGCACATCGAACTCTTCCAAAGTCGAAGGAATTCCCATGGAGGTGAAGTTTAGTTTGATTGAATCGGCCGTGTTCTTCTCCTCTATCGTACCTGAAAGCCGACCCTCCCATTCTGGATGGCCCAAATCTACTAACGCCTGTGCGTACATCCTAGCCTGTTCAGCATCGAAATCAATCAGCTGGTAGTCGGGCTCACCCTTGATCCATTCCACTATTCGATCTCCGTACAGTACCGCTCCGCCTGATCCGCCAATCAGAATCAGAGCGGCAACAGCCAGAACATGAACCGGCAATTCTCTGATTTGAGTCACAAGAGCCGATACACGCTCGCCCAGTCTGGCAGAGGCAATCTCAGCCTCGATTGCAACATCTTGTGAATCCGATTCCACAGACTGCCCCGACCGAGCTCTTCTATTGAACCCACGCCGAACATGAATACTCAACGGCGGTTATTCGTCCAAGACTTCTTCGCCGGTCCATCGCTTGCCAATCGAATGCTCAACGCCCATTTGGTCGAGAATTCTCGCTACAACGAAGTCGACTAGATCATCGATGCTATCTGGGGCGTGGTAGAAGCCAGGGCTTGCTGGCAGAATCACCACACCCCATGAAGACATCTTGGCCATAGCTTCTAGATGCGGCGTGGCGACAGGAGTCTCGCGTGGAACTAGAATCAGTTTCCTTCTTTCCTTAAGGGCGACTAGAGCGCTGCGAGTAGCCAAGTTGTCGGAAATTCCAGCGGCAATCTTGCCGATTGTGGTGCCGCTGGCAGGACACACTACACAAGCCTCGTATCGAGCAGAACCGGATGCTGATCTTGCAGCCAGATTACGGTTGTCCTCGAGACTCACACCATCCCTTAGAGCTAGGTCTTCGGGTGTGATTCCGCATTCTAGATCTAGATTGATGGCACCTGCATTGGTCACTATCAGACTGACCTCCCATTCAGCTTCAAGCAGTGCATCTAGCAGGCGAACCCCGTACCGTGCTCCAGAAGCACCAGTGATTGCTAAGACTGCCTCAGGCATACCATCCCGTCCCAACCTCTACCCTTGAATGGTTGCATCTACTTACAGACTATCTGTGAGCGCATCAGCGAGATACCCGTACTCGTCAATGTGATTGTACAGCTGCGCAGATATGCGGATGTATTTCGTTCCATGGTGACGCCATGGCATTACAGGAACTTGAATTGAATATTCATCTAAAAGTTGGTTGTGGAACGGATCTCCTTCAAGACTCATAGGACCGACCTCTTCATCGGTGGGAACTTCCACAGAAGCCATTGAGCATACCATTGAATCAGGCACTGGGGGCGTGGTTCCTAAGGCCTCACAGATGAGATTCCTACCTTGAATTGAAAGATTTCGATTTCGACTCATTATCTCGGACCATCCCCCTTCGACCAAACCTTCCATGAAACTCATTGCATGAGGTATACAGAGCCAAGGAGTGGGGTCCTGTGTACCGGGCCAGGCGAACTCGAACTCGAACTTCTCCTGAGCAGTTCCCTCAAATGAGAAGCCATGGCTGATGTTGAGCGGGTGAATCAGGTCCTTACGGTCTTCACGGATGTGGAGGAAAGCTGAGCCCTTAGGGGAGCACACCCACTTGTGGCAGTTGCCAGCACAGTAAGCAGGAGCGAGGCGACCGAGATCTATGGGAACTATTCCGGGACCGTGAGCTGCATCTAGAAGCACATCAACGCCTCTTGCTTGTAGCCTCTGGGTCAACTCCTCGAAAGGCATCCTAGTTCCAGTCGGACTTGTGACTGTATCGATGAGGGCCAGAACTGTACTTTCCGTCACGGCGCCCATAATCAGGTCGATGACCTGCTCAGGACCATCCAGTCTGAATGGAATCTCGACTACGATTGTTTTGGCACCGGACCTCTGCGTGACATAGTCCACAGCGTTCCAGCATGCTTGGTATGAATGGTCTGGGACGATTATCTCGTCACCCGGCTTGAGGTCAAGACTCCTGAGAACGGTATTCACTCCCTGAGTTGCGTTGCTGACGAAAGTGAGCCCGTCCACATCTGCATTCAACATCCGTGCTACGGACGCCCTAGATTCGTCCCAAGAGTCTGAGTATTCTCTTTCAAAGAACCTTACTGGATCACTCTCTAGACTACTCCTGATTCGTCCTTGTTCCTCAAGCACACCTATGGGGGTGGCCCCGAAGGAGCCATGATTCAGGAAAACTGTCTCTGGATCCAAGGACCAGTGATGAGCCAAGTCGCTTCTGCGGGGCAGGCTCATACCAGCACCCCTGGCTCCCATTCGACAGGCTCCAAAGGAACCCTGCCAAGATGCTTCTCACAGGTCTCTATGAGTGCCTCTTCCATCCTCTCTAGCCCCATATGTCTGCCCTCCGAATCGGCCTTGTATCCCAGTTGTGACAGGCTCGTGTGAATCCCAGCAGTCATCCCGCATCCCTCTAGGTCCTCAACTCGGGTTCCAGGAGTACTTACGTTAATCGACATTCCATGGCGGCTGACCCAATGCAGGAAGGAAAGCCCGATTGAGCAAACTTTGTGCCCATCAACCCACGCTCCTTGCATAGACTTGTCCTTGTAAGCGCTAATCCCACATTGTTCGAGTGCATCAATAGCCCAGTCTTCCAATCTCTCGATGATTGCACGAACGCTCTGCTCTTCCACTTCCCATTTGATAATCGGATATGCAACCAACTGACCGGGTCCGTGCCAAGTGATTCCTCCACCTCTATCTGTGTTAACCGTTGGATAGCCCTCAACGACCACTCCATCTCGAATTGCCTTCGGCCCTACTGTTACTACTTCAGGATGCTCGACCATGATGAGCGTGTCAGTAATCCTATTCTCGATTCTTAGTTGCTGAAGGCGCTTCATCTCCTCTGCCATCACAGTATGTTCGACCATCCCCGCTCTGAGGATTCTGACATCTCCCATGCTCTCACCTCAAGAGATATGGATGGCATGCCCTAGAGTCTTCAAAACACTCTCATGGAACGCCTCAGACATTGTCGGATGGGCATGGACGGTGCCTGCGACGTCCTCGAGGAGAGCACCCATCTCAAGCGCGAGGACGAACTCAGAGTGCAACTCAGCGATGTGAGTACCGACTGCTTGTACTCCGAGAATCACGTGATCGGACTCTCTAGCAGTGACTCTGATGAATCCTCCAGTCTTCTCGGCCTCGATGCTGAGTGCACGCCCGCTGGCAGCCAGGGGGAACTTACCTACGATAATATCCTCTCCGCGCTCCTCGGCTTCGTCGGGTGTGAGTCCTACCGAGATGATTTCAGGCTCGGTGAATACGATGGCTGGGATTGCGACCTTGTCGAACTCACGCTGATGTCCCGCTATGATCTCTGCCACCATCTCGCCCTCGGCGCTGGCCTTGTGTGCGAGCATTGGCTCTCCGGCCACATCCCCTATTGCGTAAACTCCGGGAACTGATGTACGGCACTTTCGATCGATTCTGATGAAGCGGCCCGATGTGTCCATTCGAACACCCATGTTTTCCAATCCCCACCCTTTGGTGTTTGGACTCCTCCCTACTGTCACGAGGACCTTGTCGACCTTGATTGACTGCTCTTCTCCATCTTTCTCAAATGCGAGCTCGACTTTTCTCGCTGCACCCTTGCCTTTGATCTCTGCACCTCGAGCCAGCGCATTGGTGTGAACTGTGACCTTGTGCTTCTTGAGCCACAACTCAAGCGGCCTGCGGATTTCCTTATCCATGATGGCCAGAACACTGTCTAGGCCTTCTACTACTGTCACATCCGTTCCGAGCTTAGTCAGAGCACAACCCAACTCAAGCCCGATGTAGCCACCGCCAACGATGGCCACGCTTTTGGGAAGACTTTCCAAGTCCAGAGCGCCTGTTGATGAGATGATGAACTCCTCATCACATGGCATGAATGGTAAGTCGATGTGACTAGAACCAGTAGCGATAATCACATTCTCCGCCTCGATATTGACTTCTCCTTCTGAAGCCTCGACAGTACAGCTCTTTGGGCCGGTGAAAGTTGCCCAACCCTTGACTAAATCCGCCCCAGCAGCCTTCAGCAGACTCTCTACTCCCTTGTTCAAACGTTCTACGATGCCATCCTTCCAAGAAACCAGAGCGGCCATGTCGACCACGGGCGTGCCATCAACTGATATGCCCATGTGACCATCTTCTGCACTGTGTTGCTGCAAGGCCTCGAAACGATCTGCTGCGTGAATCATGGCCTTACTCGGGATACAGCCTCTAATCAGACAGGTCCCACCAGCCTTATCGCCTTCTACGACGATAGTATCCAGCCCAAGTTGAGCAGCTCTGATTCCGGCGACATAACCGCCAGGACCGGCACCCACGACTAGGACCTGACACCTGCGAGCCTCAGCCATACCAACCTCACATGAAAATCAGGGCAGGATGCTCTAGGAATCTCCTGAGATGCTGAATCAAAGCAGCCCCATCAGCTCCATCCACCACTCTGTGGTCGAATGCGCTTGACAAGTTCATAATCTTGCGAATCACGATTTGCCCGTCTCTAACGACCGGCATGTCGCGTGCCTTGTGGACGCCTAGAATGGAAACCTCTGGGTGATTGATGATTGGAGTAGCGCCCAAACCGCCTTCTCGGCCAAGGCTTGTAATGGTGAAAGTAGAACCTGATAGATCGTCTAGACTGGCACTTCCGTCCCTCGCGGCCCCCGATACTCTTTGCATCTCTGCTGCAGTCTGCCAGACATCTAGAGACTCAACGTGCTTAACGACAGGAACATACAACCCTCTCTCGGTCTGAGTCGCTATTCCCAGATGCAAACCCCCATGCCTTCTGACCACTCCCTCTTCATCATCGAAGTGCGCATTGCACTCGGAGTGGTCAGGCATAATTTTCGATAATGCCAGCATGATGAATGGTAGGTAAGTCAGCTTTGGCTGACTTGGGTCACGGGTGGAGTTGAGCATCTGACGCAAGGACTCAAGTTCGGTGATATCGACCTCTTCGAAGTATGAGAAGTGAGGGATTCTGCTCTTCGAGAGTGTCATTTGCTCGGAGATCTTTCGTCGCAGGCCGACTACCTTCACTTCTGTGATATCGGTTCGCTTAGTTGAGTAAGCCACTGGTGCTGCTCCAGCAACAGAACCTCCAGCTGCAATGAATGCATCGAGATCAGCATGCCTGATTCTGCCAGCAGGACCCGAACCCCTAACTTGCGAGAGTTCTATTCCTGCCTCGCGTGCACGACGTCTTACTGCTGGACTCGCAAGAACTCTTCCAGACTTGGTGACAGGCATAGGAGCCGGAGTAGGTGTTGGGGCAGGAGTTGGAGAAGCAGCAGGCTTTGGTACTGACTCAGGCTCAGGAACGGGCTCAGGTTCAGGCTCAGGAACGGGCTCAGACTCCTCTTTCGGCTCCGAGGTCGGAGCACTACCTGCCGAGCCAAACTCGACTAGAGTAGCGCCGACAGCCACCATGCCGCCGACTTCGCCACTCAACGAAGCGATGACGCCGCTTACAGGAGATGGTATCGTGACAGTCGCCTTATCTGTCATGACGTCGACGATTGGATCATCCTCTGCAACCGAATCACCTACGGAAACGTGCCACTGCACCACTTCACCTTCGACCACACCTTCTCCAATATCTGGAAGTTTGAACACGTGATTCGACATCTAATCCACCTGAGTCTTGCGTATCGCCGCGGCTATGCGAGTAGGTCCCGGCATGTAATCCCATTCAGTAGTATGAGGGAAAGGAGTGTCCCATCCAGTAACTCTCTCTATCGGACTCTCCAGATGGTAGAAGCACCTCTCCTGAACCGAAGCAGCCATCTCTGCTCCGAACCCGCTGGTCTTGGGAGCCTCATGGACAATCACGCACCGACCTGTCTTCTCAATCGAACTGACAACCGCTTCACGGTCCCATGGTACTAGAGTCTGAAGGTCGATTAGGTCACATGAAACTCCACAGTCCTTGATTGCCTGCTCGCACACATGAACCATTGCCCCCCAAGAAATTACGGTGCAGTCATCTCCCTCCATCGCGAGTCTGGCTTCGCCCAAAGGTATGCTGTAGTGGGCCTCGGGGACTTCGGCCTCCGGGTGCCCTTCCCAAGTAGGGACATTGTGCGGGTCTCCGTAAAACGGCCCCCTATAGCAGCGCTTAGGTTCGAAGAAGATTACAGGATCATCACACTCAATGGCACTGATCAGTAGACCCTTCGCATTGAACGGGGTCGAGCAATAAGCGACTTTGAGGCCGGGAGTGTGAGTGAATTGCGACTCAGGAGATTGAGAGTGATGATGCCCTCCTCTGATTCCACCACCAGCCGGAGTGCGTACAGTGACTGGAGACCAGTACTCGCCACCCGATCGGTGCCTGATTTTGGCTAACTCGTTTACAATTTGATCATAGGCTGGGAATATGTAGTCAGCAAACTGGATCTCGACCACGGGTCTGAGGCCGTTGAGACCCATTCCAAAGGCTGCTGAGAGGATTCCTCCCTCGGACAAGGGGGAATCGAAAACACGATGATCTCCATGCTTGGCTTGGAGTCCGTCTGTAGTACGGAAAACTCCACCGAAGTATCCGACGTCCTCTCCGAAGATGATTACTCCGTCGTCGTTTTCCAGCATTAGGTCCAATGCGCTGTTGAGAGATTGAATCATGTTCATGTTAGTCATCGAATCCCTCCTTCATCTCATTAAACTGCTCTTCGAGGTGCCACGGTACCTCTTTGTAGACCTCCGTGAAAATGGTGTCAGAGCTGGGATATGGCCCGGTAGCTAGATCGCCGTGAGAAACCGCTTCCTTGTACGCGCTCATGACCTCCTCGTCAATCCGCTTCTCTAATTCTGTGTGTTTTTCCTCACTCCACTCGCCAATCTCGATTAGATGATCACGTAATCTCTCGATTGGGTCTCCACCCGGCCACTTAGTGTGCTCATCACTAGGGCGGTATCTACTGGGATCGTCACTGCTGCTGTGAGCTCCGGAGCGATAGGTCAGGACCTCTATGTGTGTTGCACCTATTCCGGCTGCAGCCCGGTCCCTCGCCCACTTGGTGACAGAGTAAAGGGCGAGGAAATCATTACCATCGACTCGCAGTGAAGCAAGTCCGTAAGGAAGCCCTCTGGAAGCGAATTCACCGCCACCAGTAGCGAAGTTTGCGTGAGTCGAGATGGCCCATTGGTTGTTGACCAAGTTTAGGATTACCGGGGCATTGTACACACTGGCAAAGTTGAGGGCGTAATGGTAGTCTCCCTCTGCACTGGCGCCGTCCCCAATCCAGGTGATTGTGACCTCATCCAAGCCTCTGTACTGCGAGGCCATTGCGACTCCAACTGCCTGGCTGAATTGAGTCCCTACAGGGCTCGATACGGAGATGAACCTACCATCGCGGTATGAGTAGTGTACAGGCATCTGCCTGCCCTTGATATTGTCTTCGACATTGCCTATGCAATGACAGATCATGCTGACCATGTCTCGTCCCCTGACAAATTGGGCACCGGGTTGTCTGTAGGTCGGGAAGATCCAGTCTTGATTTTCTAGCGCCATGGTCTGTGCGATGGCTACGCACTCTTCTCCAAACGAGCGCATGTAGAAGGAGAGTTTTCCAGTCCTCTGCATCTTCATCATGCGGTCATCGAATATTCTGACTCTGACCATGTGCTCTAGCCCCTCAATGAGATCATCTGCATCCAGTTTGGGGTCCCATGCCCCGGAAGCTTTGTTGTCTTCACCCAGAACTCGAATGAGGCCGGCCGCGTGAGCAGCAGTATCCTCAGCACTACACTTCACAGGGTCGAGCCAGTCGAGGTCTTCGGGTTTCCAAGGCCAGGAGTCGAAACTGGCTTCATCCCCCGGGCGATGTGGCGCGTCAGGGATGTTCAGGCTGGGTTTCTTCTTGGCCATTCTGTCACCTCAATTCTGTACTTGTCCACCTAGAAGGACAGGGGCGCCCCCTCGAGCCTCATCCCAGAGCAGGCCAGCTCTGTAACTCGAGCGTACCAGTGGGCCACTGGCTACAGCTCTGAATCCAATTTCACGAGCTTCTGAATCCCAATTCGCAAATTGCTCGGGCTCGGGAAACCTGTCGACAGGGAGATGACGGTCGCTTGGCTGCAGGTACTGGCCTAGAGTCAGCATTTCGACTCCAGCATCGAACAGCAGTCTCATCGCTTCACTCACCTCTTCATCAGTCTCTCCGAGGCCGACCATAATGCTTGACTTGATTAGAATGTCAGGTCTGAGCCTGCGAGCCTCCCTCAATATACTGAGTGATTGCTCAAATGAGGCCCGTGGGTCGCGTACAATAGAATCGAGTCGTGGAACGCACTCAACATTGTGGGCGAACACCCTGAGAGGCAGTCCGTCCAGCAATGCATCGAGTGCCTCCATATTTCCATCTAGGTCAGAGCAGAGCAGCTCGAGACCAACCTCTGGACACCGCTCGCTGACGGTTAGGATACAATCTCTGTAGTGGCCAGCTCCCCCGTCCTCGAGATCATCTCTGTTCACGACAGTAATCACAGCATGGTCCAGCCCCATTCTCTTCACAGCCTCAGCCAATTCGAAAGGCTCGGATACATCTAATGGAGATGGTGTCTTTTCAGTGCCAACGGCACAAAATCTGCAACCTCTGGTGCAGACCTCACCTGCTATCATGAATGTTGCAGTGCCTCTGCCCCAGCAGTCGTGCACGTTGGGGCAGCGAGCCTCCTCGCAGACCGTATGGAGGCCATGTTCGTGAACGCTCGAACGAGTCTCATTGTATCTGGCCTGAGCATCACCAGTCGGAAGTGAGGTCTTGAACCAAGGAGGGAGTCGCTTTCGCAATGCCCTTCTTCGCTCAGCAGCACTCTGTCTGGACACTCCGCCACAACCTCCCGCGAGGGATGAATCAGCATCGATGGTAGGTAGGCGAGGGGCCATCGAACCGTCGGATGGAGTACCGACATTAACCATTCTGCTACGCATGACCTCCCGGCATTGCCGATACAACTGGTAATATCAGATGTTACCTCCGGCCAAGCATGGCCGAAGGCACCGTATTGGTCACTGGCGGGGCAAAGCGCATAGGCAGGGCGATTTGCCTGCGCCTGTCCGAGGAGGGATATTCCATCGCTGTCCACTATCGGGACTCGAGGCAGGAGGCCGAAGAGGTCGTCTCAGCAATCAATGCATCAGGCGGTAAGTCCTTTTCGATTGATGCTAATCTGGCAGATGCCGAATCGGCCTCTGCTCTCGTCTCCAGAGCGAGTGAGAACGGCCCGCTGTGTGCCATTGTCAACAACGCCTCGCTGTTTATCCATGATGATATACAAAGTATCGACACTGATAGTTGGGATTCACATATGGATGTCAATGCTAGATCTCCGATGCTGCTCATCAGGTCCCTGAACGAGATTCTAGATGAGGGAGAGGCTGCCTGCGTGGTAAATGTCCTTGACCAGAAGATTGCTGAACCCAATCCAGATCACCTATCTTACACCGCTTCAAGATATGCTATGCTGGGGCTGACCGATGCATTGGCAAGAGGTCTCGCCCCCAAAATTAGGGTCAACGCCGTGGCCCCCGGCCATACTCTCCCGAGCGATAATCAGACCAAATTGGGATTCGCCAGAGCCCAGTCGGAATCTCCTCTAGGGTACGGTCCGGCACCAGAAGACATCGCTGATGCGGTATGCTATCTCATCGGTGCTAGAGCAGTAACTGGTCAGATTCTATTTGTCGATTCGGGCGAGAGATTCTTGTCACGAGCTCGAGATGTACTGTTTGAGACGGAGTGAATATGTCGACCAGCCACAGTGAAGCCATCGAGGCCTTATTGTCTACTGGAGGCTCTGCATCGTCTCTGTTTCTTGAGGGCGCAATAAGGCATGTTGATGTAGGGGTCCACGAACACGAACAAGGCTCACTCCAAAGGGTGATGTTCGACATCCATGTTGTGGTCGACGACTCCAGACCATTCAATGACTCAATAGATCAGGTTCTAGACTACGAGTATCTGGTTTATTCACTTGATAGAGTAGTCGCGATGAATCGCCCCTCACTCTTGGAAACGCTAGTGACGAGGCTGATGGACGAGGTAATCGCTCCTGCAGAGGTTCTAGCAGCCTCTGTCAGCGTCAGCAAACTCGATGTCACCGATGACGACTCCAGACTGGGCTGCACCCTGACTAGGGTCAAATGATGGTGCAGG
>CEUP01037322.1_pt1 | contig 19799 bp, 20 predicted proteins | sample 531371 | NCBI WGS metagenome assembly CEUP01 (sample SAMEA2622738, study PRJEB7988) | marine metagenome | biome: marine biome (ENVO:00000447); feature: marine epipelagic mixed layer (ENVO:xxxxxxxxx); material: "saline water (ENVO:00002010), including plankton (ENVO:xxxxxxxx)" | depth 150 m
ACAGAGGATTATGTCTTTTTAGAGGGGAAAATCCCTAGAACCCCCATAAGCTGGCAATGGTCGGCACCCATATCCTCTCGCTACCATGCTACGCATTCACTTTAGGGCACCTAGAAAAACCTCGCTCACAGCACCGGTAACCCTGTGATAGTATCGAGCAACCACTAACACCCGATAGTTCAGTACCATTAAGAAGCGTAGCGCGATTAAAAACGACCTCTTTGCCAGCGAACATCACCGTGAAAAGATCGACCGGATCGGCGATCCTTTGGCCGAGATCGAGCAGTACATCAATTTTTCTGCACTGGCCGCTGAAGTTGACTCTATCGCGCCTCGCGTTGACAGCACTCAGGGCGGGCGACCGCCGTACCCCACTGAAACCATGGTCCGCATCCTGGTACTTAAGCGCCTCTACAACCTGTCGGATGAACAGATGGAGTACCAGCTACTGGACCGTATGAGCTATCAACGCTTCTGCGGGCTGACCCAAGCGATCAACATTCCGGATCGCACCACGATTTGGCACTTTGAAAATCGCATCGGCGAAGCCGGTGCTCAAGCCTTGTTCGACGGTGTGTCGGCACAACTGTTCAAGCAGGGCTTCATCGCCCGTGGTGGCCAGATCATTGATGCCACCCTGGTGCCGGCGCCCAAGCAGCATAACCGACGCACTGACAAAGAGCTGCTGGATCAAAAAGCCATGCCAGCCGGCTGGAAGCCCGCCAAACGACGGCAAAAGGATACCGATGCCAGCTGGACGAAGAAGCACGGGAAAAGCCATTTTGGCTACAAACTCTCAATCAACGTCGATGTCAAGTACAAGGTGATCCGGCGTTTTCAATGTGACACCGCCAAAGTGCATGACAGCCAGCACTTCGAGGCTGTTCTTGATCGGTACAACACCAGTCAGGACGTCTATGCCAATCGCGGTTACCCATCGACCGAGCGGGAAGCCTGGCTGAAAGAGCACGGCTACCGCAACCATATTCAGCGCAAAGGCCACCGCCAGAAACCGTTATCGGAGTGCCAGCAACGTCGCAATAAGCGGATCGCCAAAACCCGTGCCCGCGTCGAGCATGTGTTCGCCAGCATCGATCAGATGGGGGGCAAGTTGATCCGCACAGTGGGCCAGGCGAGGGCCAACTTTGCGATGACAATGATGGCCGCCTGCTACAACCTGAAGCGGTTGGTGTACTTCCAGCGGGCCGGGATTAAGGCATTTTGAGTCGTTGGTGACGGCTCAATGTGCCTGATGGGCACACTGAGAGACGACCGCAGCCGGTGCCACTGACCCCGAGACTGGTATGATATCAAGTCGAAAACAGCTGTTCCGGGCAGTTTAGCTGTTCAGGCGACGAGCAACAGGTTTTTTCGAGGCGCCCAATAGTCGCGTCAACGATGGTGTCTTCTTTAAAGTAAATCCCCGAATCTGATAGCCATTTGTGGACTTCTTTAAAGAGCTTACGTCCAAGCTTATGCTTTTCCAGTAAATGCCTAAAATTCATAATGGTGGTGTGATCAGGTATTGCGCCTTCTAAAGATAACCCAGCCAACAGCCGCATCGAGGTAATCTCGTAAAGCGCGTCCTCCATGGCTGGGGCTCTGGAATGCCAGCACAGCCATGTTGTACAAGTTCTGCATAAAATGAATACGCAACATGGTAGACAAAGGATAGGGGCGACGACCATTGCCTGCTTTTTTCAATTTGGTCTTCAAGCTGCTGCCAAGGAATCAACTCGTCCATTCTACGAAGGAAGAGTTCTTTGCGAGTTTTGCGGCGTTTGCTGATAAATTCGGTGTCGGCGAAGGAAAGCTGGTTCATGATCGGCTGGAGTCGTAGTCAGATTAAGTCGGCAAGATTGTCTCATGTTACCGACTTAATCGCATGTTCCCTAATCAACACAAATAATTCGATGGCGAATTATTTGTGTTGACCTGAATCAGATTTATATCTACCCTTATAAAAATTAGCCACCTAACTTTAAGTTAATAAAGTCTGACTTAATAGTTGCGTCAGCTAGGTGGTTAGTCTGTAAGTGCATCACATGTGAGCTAGAGGTTGACTACCAATATCAAAAATAAGAGGAATTTAACTATGTTATCAAGTTTGAAAAAGTGTCTTGCAGTTTCGTTAACGGCAGCTGCATTGCTTCAAATGCCAACTGTACAGGCTGAGTCATATGAAATGACTATTGCAGGTGCGTCTCCGGGAGGGCTGTGGAGCTTATTAGGCGCTGGTTTAGATTCAAGCGTCAGAGCTGCATATCCTGATTCAAAAATAACTTATCAAACCTCTGGTGGTGGTATTGCCAACATTGGTCAGCTAGACCGGAATCAAGCGGATCTAGCCATTGTTCACGACGCAGAATTGCTATTGGCTAAAAAAGGGGAATTACCGTTTCGCGAACCGATAGATTCCATTCGTGTTCTTTCCTATTTGTATACCTGGGCTCCGATGCAGGCGCTTGTACGTAACAGCTTTGCAGAAGAGTATGGCATTCATACCTTTGAAGATATCGCTAAAGTTAAACCACCGATCACAATTGCTATCAACAAGCGTGGTAACATCGCATCAAATGTAGCCGTTGAAATGCTGAATGCAATCGGTGTTACTGGAAAGGATATCGAAAGCTGGGGTGGTAAAGTTATCTATGCGGCTTCAAGTGAACAGGTGTCTTTGATTACGGATCGCCGAGCAGATCTAATGATCAACTCGCTCTTCGTGCGCCACAGTTCTATTCAGCAGGCAGCTAACAGTGTCGAATTAACCTTGCTAGGCATGGATCCAGCAACCGTTGAAGCGGTAAACAAGGTAAGTGGAACAATTCCTTTTGTTATTCCTGAAGGGACCTATGAATGGTCACCAGGAAAGGTCGATACCCCGTCCTTGGGTGCAACCCTCGCTGTAAGAGTTGATATGGATGATCAGAAAGCTTACAACCTAACAAAGGCCATCTATGAAAATTACCAGCAAATCGCTGGTGTACATCCAGCCATGAAAGCGTTAACTCCTGAGGCTATGGCCTCTGTCACTGTGGTTCCATACCACCCAGGTGCGTTGAAGTATCTGGTAGAAGCAGGCTTACGTTAAGCTGATAAGTTTATAAAAATTATAAGAGCTAGTAAAATGTCGAATATACTTTCATCAATATTAGAGACTGGCACTAAACGTCAGTTGAGTCCCAAGCTTGCCCGAATACTCCAATCAATCGCAGCAATAATAGCGTTAGGAGTAATTTACACAACTACTATCGTCTACGTCGATCTCTTTGCGATGACGATCGTATTTTTGTCATCAATGCTAGCTCTTTTATTTTTAATGTATACGTCTGGATCTAGGGGGCGTACTGATTCTCCAAGTTTAATCGACTGGGTGCTTTCGCTTACCAGCGTAGCGGCCGGTGTTTACTTTATAGTAGAAAGTTCTCGAATCGTAGAACGGATTACGTTGTTATTTCCTCTGGAAATGCCCGACCTTATTGCGGGCTCGGCACTATTTTTCCTGACAATCGAAGCCACGCGAAGAACAGTCGGATTTGGCTTAACCAGCGTAGTAACGATTTTTGTACTCTACAATCTCTTTGGGCATGGTTTGCCCGCGGGACTTGGTTTTCGTGAAGTGGGATATAATCACTTTCTTGATATCATGTTGTTCACCAGTGATGGACTATTTGGAGTACCACTTCGAGTGGCAGCAACTTATGCTTTTCTATTTGTTCTCTTTGGTACCTTTTTATCCCGAGCTGGTGGAGCAGATTTCTTCTTTGATCTTGCATCAGCTGTAGCGGGAAGACGTGTAGGCGGTCCAGCAAAGATCGCTGTTATCTCTTCAGGTCTTTATGGAACGATGTCAGGTAGTCCGACATCGGACGTTGTTACAACGGGGTCTATCACGATTCCTATGATGCAGCGTTTGGGATACGGAAAGTCATTGTCTGGAAGTGTTGAGGTTGCTGCCTCGGCTGGTGGTAGTTTGCTGCCCCCCGTTATGGGGTCAGCAGCATTTATCATGGCGGAGTATACGGGTATCGAGTACCGTGATATTGCTATCGCGGGCATTGTGCCAGCATTACTTTACTACGTATGCGTTTATACACAGATTCATTTGCGATCTGAAAAAATGGGCCTTAAAGGTTTAGAGGAGAACGAAGTTTCAACGGTAAAAGTAGCAATGTCGAACGGCGGATTGTTCATTATTCCTCTACTAGTCCTTTCAGTAGCTCTTGTTATGGGGTATTCGCCTACATATGTTGCAGCATTTGCTTCTTTAAGTGTCATTGCTGTTGCTGCGATAAAGCCTTCGACTCGCATGGGTCTAAAATCCATTTGGGAAGCACTCGGTGAAACGACCCTTAGAATGGTTTCGGTAACAGCTGCTTGTGCAGCTGCTGGTCTCGTTATTGGTGGTATTTCAATGACTGGACTTGGTGGTAAATTTGCAGACCTAGTGTTCATGCTTGCGGGTAGTAGCAGTATCTTGGTTCTGATTATCTCAGCATTGTTGGCGATTATTCTGGGTATGGGGATGCCAACACCCTCAGCATTTATACTCGCGGCAGTATTGGTAGGGCCGACCTTAAGTTCGCTTGATTTCTCTGCGATGCAGTCAAACATGTTCATTCTTTACTTTGCGGTGCTTTCCGCTATGACCCCGCCGGTGGCTGTCGCTGCATTTGCTGCTTCTGCTATTGCTGATGCGAAACCACTAGGAATAGCTGTTGGAGCGGTAAAGCTAGCAATTACAGCATTCGTGGTTCCATTCGCCTTTATGTATGGAGAAGGGTTACTACTTGAAGGTCCGATAACTGGGATAATCCTGAACTGCCTGACTGCTTTCCTAGGTGTTATCGTGCTAAGTGCAGGAATAGAAGGATACTGGAGAGCTCCTCTATCAGGCATAGCGCAGGCTATGTTGTTGGTGGCTGGTCTAATGTTCTTAGCACCGAGTATCATCGCATTGGGCATTGCTACCGCTTTGGTGATGGCTGTTGTCCTGATCACACCTCATCTGAGGTCTTCAGCCAAATTAGCTTAATTTTCAGAAGGATTAGTCTCTAGCCGGATATACTTTAAAGCGAGGTAACACAGTGGAAATGATTTATGCATTATTGTCTTCTGTTATGTTTGCGGCTACATTTTTACTTGTAAAAATAGGTCGTGAAAGTGCCTCGCACCTTTCTGTTTTGTGGATTACACTCACCATCAATGTCGTTGTACTAGCTTTATCTACCTTATTTATAGATATTCCTAAATCTCTTAATCTTCTCGATCTTAAGTTTTTTATTATTTCGGGTATATTTGCACCGTTACTTGGTCGGCTATTCCAGTTCGTTGGAATGTCTAAGTTAGGGGCGAATACAACGACGGCCTTAACCCTAACCCATCCTTTGATAACGGTATTTATAGGGTTGTTGTTTCTAGATGAGTCCGGAAATGTTGTGCAAATACTTGGCGGATTTTTGATCATCGCTGGTTCGGTGTTGATTGCTATATTTTCAGGATCAAATGCTAATCTAAGAATTTCCAATGGTCATCAGATATATTTACTATATCCTCTTCTGGCATCATTAACCTATGGGATATCTATTGCCCTTAGAAAGGTGGGGATCGACCAACTTAATTCACCTGTACTCGCTAGTGCAGTGACAGTTTCTTCCTCGTGGACTATCTTGAGCCTATATGTTTTGGTTACTAGGTGTAAAGTTTCATGTAGTGGCCGAGAATTTACTTATTTTTTTTTCGCAGGAATACTTTCAAGTATAGGACCTATTTTTCTTTATCTATCGTTGGCAATTGGAAACCTACTTCTAATTGCTCCCTTAGCTGCTACCACTCCGTTATTTGTACTAGTGGGAACTTGGCTTTATTCAAAGAAAAATGAGAAATTTGGATACCAGATAATCGTCGGAACATTCGGTATATTTATTGGAGTGACACTGCTAACGCTATTTAAAAATTAGCAGTGTGCTTGGTTTGAAGTTGATTACTCTCAATCTTCTGGCAGCCAAGACTTCTGAGCTTTTATCGCTCGTGTTTTCCATAGATTCCATGGGCGGTCAACTTGCCCTTCGTTAGTTATTTGAGTGGCGTGTGCTTCTCCTTCCGATAGAAATTCAACCGGTCCTAGTCTGGAAGCTTCGATCTGTAATTGTGCGTTAACTTCTACATATACCGCTCTATAAACTGCTTGTTTTAGGCTGGGAGCAACGACTGTAGAGCCATGGCCCCTCATCAGTACTAAAGTGTTTTTTCCAAGAGATTGGGTTAATGAAGAACCAAGTTCCTGGCTGGTAATCAACATGTTGGTTTCATCACCCGCAACATCACGTATTTCGAATATAGGAACATGTGTACCCATAAATCCACTCATGTGGCACATAGGTTTTAAAGGGGCGGACTTTACAACGCTGAACGGTACAACAGAGTGAGAATGACTATGAACGATCGCTTCAACATCATCTCGCTCCCGATAGATTTCGCTATGAATATAGCGCTCTAGATAGACCTTTCTGGGATCATCGTTTACAACTTCACCATCAAGGTTAAATTCCAGTATATCATCCTTGGTAACAAGCCCTGGAGCCATATTTCGAGCTAAGAAAAAATGGTCTCTGTTATGAGGATTTCTTACGCTCACGTGGCCGAAAGCATCCAGTACACCTTCATTGAATAGAATTAAATTAGCAGTTACTAAATCGTCTATTAGGCTTTCTGATATTGTATTATTCATGGATATTCCTTTTCATTTTGTTATTTGTTTTAGGGTTGAAAGTAATAATTTATTATATATAATTAGCTATCTAAGAACTAGATTTTACACCTCATGAAAAGGAAAATAAATGATGAGTTATGAGTCTCCTTATCAGGCTCTGAAAGAATCAGGGATTCGAAATTTGGTTAATGAATTTTACAGAATCATGGATGCCTCGCCAAACTATTCAGAGCTGAGAGCTATGCATTTAGCTGATCTTAGTGGTATTTCTGAAAAGTTAGGTGACTATTTAGTTGGTTGGATGGGTGGCCCACAAATTTATTTAGAAAAATATGGGTCGGTATGCATGACAGGGCCGCATAAAGCTTTTTCTATTGGTCCTAAAGAAAGGGACGCTTGGGTCTCGTGCATGTATGAAGCTATGGATTCATTAGCACTTAGTGACGATGTAAAAGGGATGCTAAAGAATCCGATATACCGCCTCGCTGATGCTGTAAAGAACAGGTAATATCATTAATAAATATGGCTTGTTTTAACTACTAGTCTCCTCGAGGAGCTGCTTTGTTGCAGCTTTTCTTTCGCAGATATTATATATCTGCTTTTTTTTGAACGAGAAAATTTTATCTATCTAGAGACTAGCCATTTGTGTAATTTCTTTGTGAGCCAAGGTGCGATTAGAGCCGTTGTTATACCAGTAAGAATTGTGGCGACTAACAACAGACCGATAGGTTCGGCTACTTTCGACGTAATCGGTTTTAGTAGATAGATTAATACGATAAGGGCCGGGTACACAGCGACTAAGCTAACAATCCATCGTTTCCAAAGGCGTGGAGGCTTTGGGGGGATTGGTAGGTTAACAACAGGCTCAAACCAAATATTTGAGCCATAGGCTTGTTGTCTGGCTACGTCGAGTACGGATAGTGTTTCAATAGGGTCAAGTACGGTCTTCCTGTCCGGAGAAAGCTTCCAGGCTTCTAAATCATCTTTACTTCTAAACCTCGCGATACAAAATATATCGATGCCTTGCCCATCATCTCGACGCACGATGTCGATAGACTCAAATCCGTCATGATCTTCTAATAGAAGATTCAATTTAGCAAGATGCGATGCAAACCTATCAACGTCTGAATAATTAATACGCAGAGAAACTAAATAGGATGCTGAATGGTCGGTATTGTGCCCTGCATCGAGTAAGTTATCATCGTTCATGTATTGAATGTCTCTGCATCGGAGTAATGGTTCAACATTGGGTAAAAAACCAGCGAGGAGTGACCTGGCTGGTTTGCTTCTTTACCGTTTGTAACTAAATATATCTACAGAGAATAGACCTCGGTAGTTGCAGGGTGGAACAGTTCATCTACAGAAAGATGTCTTGAACTCAGTCCCTGTTCGTAGTGGTTGCGCAGGAAGTATTCTAGCGTTTTGACGTTCGGTGCGACTCCGTATGACCAAAGATCCTTGGACATTTGTTGCGTTACGCCCAAAACATCTTCGACAAATGGCATTGTAACCTTGGTTGCTGAAGTATCTGATAGGGCATCAAGTGCCATTGTTTTAGCTTCAGTAAAGGCCTTGAGTAGAGCGCCTGGTAACCAGGGGTGCTGCTCAGCCAAGCTGCGACGTACGCCTAGAACGTGCATGATTGGGAACAACCCGGTTTCTTGATGCCATTGGCGTGCCGCAGAAAATCCATCCTGCCATAGGCGGCGGATCTGAGGGTGGCCTTCGTGGTAGCAGCGTGGCCATCTAGGGCCGATAAAACCATCAATTTCCCCGTCGATTAGCATCTGGTTTAGGGTAGCGCCTTCTGGAGCGTTCTCAATAGTTACGTTGTCTGGTAGATCAAGTTTGATTTTCTCAGGACGACCAGGTTTGTCCATTCCCCCGCGTATCCACGTAATCTGATCAGGGGTTACACCTGCATCTGCAAGGATTGCTCTAACCCATACGTTTGCTGTCAGTTGATATTCCGCGATGCCGATGCGGCGACCTTTGAGATCTTGAGGTGTTTCTATTCCTCTATCCGCACGAATATAAACGGAGGAGTGGCGAAATGCACGGCTAAGGAAAACAGGAATTGCGATGTATGGAGGATTCTCTCGAGTCAACGAAACGCAATATGAACTCAATGATATTTCTGAAATATCACATGTCTTGTGGCGAAATGCGTTGAAGAACATCTCTTCTGGTGATTGAAGAAAAGTGATCGGATCGACACCGTCGATCTGTACCCGTCCATCATGAATGGGGCGAGTTCGATCATAATCACCCATTGCTAGGGAAAGTTGGAGCTTAGACATTTTTTATCCTTCTTGGTAATTAAGTGTGACTGTGTCACCCGTTTCGCTACTGGTAAGTAGTGCATGACAGATTTCGAGTGAAGCTCGGCCCCATTTGCCATCCTGCAATGGAGTCGTTTGTTCACGAAGTGCAGCATAAAGCGTGTCAAATACTTCTGCTCGGGCGGTTCTAAAAGGTGCGGGGTAGAATTCGGGTCCATTCGTATCGGTAATTTCCACTCCGTTCGGTGTCAGGCGAATGTCTCCGCGGTCGCCGAATACGAAAACCTGACCAAAGTGCTCGTGAGTTTGAGCCTGAGGGCAGGTTTCGAGTGATGAAAATCCGCGTGATGACTTAAACTCTGATTCGTCCTGGACGGATTCCAGTATTTTACGGGCGCTCTTGAATTCATCTGACTTGGATATGCCTAATTCAGCAGTGTTTTCCATTAGCCGGTCGCCATCAAAATGAGCGTAGCCTGAGTACGTCAAGCTGGCAAAGACACCTTCGCTAAAATCAATCAGCATGCTGTAGGCGCCCTCGGTCGGTCGATCAGCATCCCAGGCTCCACCAGTTCTGGCGGTAACACGCTGAGCGGGAACACCAGCGAGTCGGCGGACGAGATCGATTTGATGGACGGCTTGGCTAAACACTACACCTCCACCTAAGTCTGTTGAAAGCTCTGCCGCTGTTCTTGGGCGATATAAGAAATCAGTAGCATAGAGCGCATGTATCATCCTTACGCGCCCAATCTTACCTTTCGCGATTAAAGCTTCCGCGAGCTTAACCGGACCATCAAAGCTGTGGCTAGGGCCAACAATGATCTGTACTCCCGCCTTTTTTGCCGCTTCAATTAGTGATGACGCATCTTCTAATGTGACAGTCATCGGCTTTTCGATAAGGACGGATTTACCGGCGTTTATAGCGGCTAAAGCATGCTCTTTATGTAATCCATGAGGCGTGGATACATAGACCGCTTCCACGTCCGGGTCTGTTACTAGGTCGCTAACATCGGCATAGGTCTTTGCACCAAAAGTCTTTTCAAATGACCTCCTGTGTTCGGAATTTGGCTCCGCGCCAGCAACTAAGGTAACCCCTGTGTGTGCATGGATAGCGGGGGCCGATAGCGCAAAGGCTCTCCCTAAACCCGCTACGCCTAGGCGTATTGGATTAGATATCGAGGACAAGGTGATCACCTTTCGCTCGGGAGACACATAACATTATTGTGTCGGACTTCTCGTCATCCATTAAAGCTAAGTCACGGTGATCAACTTCACCGCCCGTGTACTTGCATTTACAGGTACCACAGGTGCCGGTTTCACAAGAGCTGGAAAAATCGTGCCCATTTGCACGCAGCGCTTCCAGAATAGTGTGATCAGCGGGAACGGTTATTGTTTCTCCTGATTTTTCGAGTTCGATGGTGAATTCGGTATCACTATCTTTAATGATTTCAACAGGCATGAACTCCTCAAAGTGAACTCGGCCATCAGGCCAATGTCCCGTACCGCCTTTCACTTCTTCCATTAGAGACGTTGGCCCACAGCAATAGATATGCTCCTGAGTTGGAGTCATCAGCAGATCCCAAAAATCGAAAGCATTTGAACTATCGCCTTCGCTATAGTGGATGGTGATGGCATCTCCGCAAAGTTCCTGAAGCTCATCAGCGTATGCTGCTTTTTCATAGCAGCGAGCTAAATAGACAACTCGGAATTTTCTACCTTCTGCTTTTAGTCTTTGTGCCATAGAGTAAATCGGTGTGATACCTATACCGCCACCGATTAACAAAGCATCGTGCTTCGGACCGAGAGGAAACTCATTATCAGACGTTTCTACATCCAGAACCGTCGATACTGTTGCCTGCTCATGCATCGACTTTGATCCACCACGAGAATTAGGCTCTTTTTTAATTGCAACAGTGTAAGCGTTTGGGTTGTCACCAGAATAAACCAATGAATAATAACGATGAGCTCCAGAGGGCGTGGTTATAGAAATATGTGAACCAGGTTCTGCTGGCGGTAAAGGTTGACTATCAACTGGAGTTAGGGTGAATTCTTCAATTTCTGGCGTAAGAGTACGCCGAGCAGTCACTTGCAGTTTCATTTTTCTTCTCTCTAGGTGTCGCAATATATGGATATGGTGTCATCAATCCTTAAATCGGGATATATGATCTAGGACAATATTAGCAATCTAATAATTTTCAGTCAACAATAATTAGATTACTAATAATGTTGACTATTCAAAATTAGATATCTATTATTTGTTTCGCTGAGGTAATCGAGCATAGGATTAATTTTCTGTTAATGCCTCTAATGCCTCTTCGACATGTCTTATCGACTCGTCGAATAGAAGCGTGGTTACAAATTTGGCTTACAAGCAGTGACGTAGGGTGCTTGTAGCTATGCGAAATAAAATAAAACGGAGAAATGCACAATGCTTACACCACAAGAAAATGAATTGTTAACTCATGTTATGCCGACCGACCCGATGGGTAAGCTTATGCGCCAGCATTGGACTCCGGTTTGTTTGCTCGAAGAAGTTAAAGAATGCGATGGCACTCCAGTACTGGTTGAAGCTTTGGGATCTCGTTATGTAGCATTCCGCGATACCGAGGGCCGAGTAGGGTTGTTGGATGAGCTTTGTCCTCACCGTCTTGCGTCTTTAGTTTTCGGTCGTAATGAAGATTGTGGTATCCGCTGCCTGTATCACGGCTGGAAGTTTGATGTGGAAGGTAACGCTGTAGCAATGGCTTCAGAACCACCAGAAGCAGAAAAGTCTATGTGTTCAAAAGTGAAGCACAAAGCTTATAAAACTGTGGAGTGGGGTGGTTTCCTTTGGGCTTGGCTGGGTGAGGGCGATGCGCCGGAATTTAAAAAGCCGGCATTTGCACCTAATGAAGATGTGCAAGTCTCTATCCTCAAAATTCGCCTACCATGTAACTGGGCTCAAGTTCTAGAAGGTCAGATTGACTCAGCTCATTCTTCATCATTGCACTCTTCGGACATGGTTCCTGCAAAAGTTGAAAGTGCGGCTGCGGATGATCAAGGTTGGTACCGTCCATCAACTGATAAGTCCCCGCGTATGCAGTCTGCGAAAACTGATTATGGATTCCATTACGCTGCGATTCGTCGTCCTATCGCGAACGCTGCAACCCATGACTACATTCGTATCACTCAGTATGTCGCACCTTACTACGCGCTGATTCCGCCTAACACTTCATACAACGTCGCAGCAGTCATCGTTCCGATCGACAATGAAAACTGTAACTTCCACTTTATTGCCTGGGGTAACCCTGAAACTACGCCAGATACGACTGCTTGGCGTGAGTTTGCTCGTGCAGTGCCGGGCGTAGATGTTGATCCGATTACGTGGGCGACAGTGGGTACGATGGAAAACCGCTTCCGTCAAGATCGCACCAAAATGAAGGAAGGCGACTTTACAGGTATCGCGGGCATTCCAAACCAAGACATCGCGATGTGGGTATCAATGGGTAAAATCGTTAACCGTACCGATGATATTCTTGGTTCTTCTGATTTAGCGATTGTGGAATTCCGTCGCACTATGGTAGAAGCTGCTCAGAAAGTTGCTGATGGTGAACCTGCTATCGGTAGTGCACCATCAATTCTTCAATCGTCAATCGCTTCTTTCCAAGGAGTTGTACCAAAAGAATCGGATTGGCGCGAACTTTGGAAAGAAAACGTAGTGGCTGGATAAATACTAAATAGTCGACCCTGAATAATGGCGTTTTTAGTCTAAAGCGCCATTTCATTTTCTAACCTTCGCGGCAATAAGGCTTGTATCAATCTCACCCCGCTATAAATGCCACACTTGATCAAGGCAAAATTAAGCCACTTCAGCAGCTTACGAAGGTTTTGGCCACAGGCGCTTAGGATCACGTTAATCGCATCGCCCAGTATTCCTTTGAGGAAGCATCGTCTGAGTTTTCCGTCTGATTTGAGATGCCCGATGATGGGCTCTACGCTATTTCTTCACCCCATCCAGTTCTTCTCTTTCTTGGGGACTCCGCGTTTTTGACCTGCAATCAAGACTTTAATATCTTCCACACCTGGCCCTTTATATCCTCGGTCAACAAAACAGATTTCAGGTTTTCGCCCAATCAAGGTTTCTACTTGTTGCTGTTATTTTTCGGGGGGATTACCGTTGAGAAGTGTCCCCCCAATTCGTTGTCCAATTGGTTCCAATCAATAACCTTAGCCAGTCGAACTAAAGGATGGTTGGGGTCAATGATGTCAACGAGCTGTGGTTGGAATAAATCCTTTTGCGATATAGTCTTTGTCTGACGAGGCTTCATAAAAATCACCCATTCTGCAACTTTTTGGGCCTTATGGCGCATTTATAGCAAGATTTAGGCATTAACTATCTTATAAAAACACTTTGCATTCAATGGGTTGAGAGTTATTCAGGGACGACTAAATAAGTTGGCTTCTTTAAGGTTTCTTATAAGTGCTATATGCCTCAGTATGAGCAAAGTCTTGTGCTGGGGTTTTGCTTTCTGCTTCAGTTGCCAGCTATTCGCTGCCTTAGCAGTCATCAAAAATTAGGTATTGTCCTTCATAAGATTAGAATGCATGTTCAATAAATATTCGCGAACGATTTCAATTTCCTCAAGGCTCATACCGCTTTGAGCCACGTCATTGACTTCTTTTGCTAGAGGTTCAAGGGTATCCTTAAGGCTCTTTCCATATTCAGTTAAATAAACGACCTGTCTTGGTTTTCCTTCAGTTATAGGGCGAAGCTCGACGAGGCCAGCTGCCAACATGCGTTTAATAACGGAGTTCGTTGTGGGTCCAGTAAGTCCCACTCGTTCACTTAAGGTTTTCTGGGAGATTCCTTCCTCGTTCCAGAGCTCACGTAAGTATCCCCAAAATCCATGGTTTACGCCGTAGGGCTGTAATCTTCGTTCCAATGAATTGAAGTACTGCTTCGAGAGCTCTCGAATAATGTGTGCCATCCTCTCGTCTTTTAGCTCTGGGGCAGTATTTAATTTCTCTGCAGACATGTTCCTGTATCCTGGATTTTTAATATTATCGAACTTGTAAACTAGGCTTTAAAAAAACCTAGGTTTACTGGTGTTTTAAGCATCAGGGGTAATCAGATCATGTTAGTTAACTAACACGATCTGTCATCTTAGGCCCTTACTATGCTTCCATGTATAGTCGCATCGATAAATCGACAGCTTTAATATCTTTGGTGAGTGTACCCATTGATACATAGTCAACGCCAGCTTGTATAATGTCTATCAGCGTATCGTCATTTATACCACCAGAGGCTTCGATTTTAGCCTTACCGCGGCTTAATTCTACCGCTTTCTTAGTATCTTCTAATGAAAAATTATCCAACATAATTATATCTACACCGGATTGAAGAGCTTGCTCTAGTTCCTCGAGTGATTCTGTTTCAACTTCGATGAGCTTATTTGGCACCAGAGTTCGTGCGACCTGAACAGCCTTATCGATACCACCGCAAGCTGCGATATGATTCTCTTTTATCAAAAATGCATCATACAAACCCATTCTATGGTTCTGCCCACCACCACAAGTGACAGCATATTTTTGAGCCAGTCTTAGCCCAGGTATTGTTTTTCGAGTGTCGATGAGCTCTACAGGGTTTCTACCGATTTTACTAACAAAGTATCGAGTTCGCGTTGCAACAGCCGACATTAACTGAAGAAAATTAAGCGCTGTTCTTTCACCTGTGAGGAGTGAGCGGGCGGGTCCAGTAACCTCAACAATCAGATCATCAGCTTTGAGGTTATCACCATCGTTAAAATGCCAGAGCAGTTTGACCGAAGGATCAACTTGGCGGAAGGTCTCGCTCACCCAAGCTGTTCCGCATAGCACGGCATCCTGCCGTGTAATAATTTTTGCAATAGCCGTTTGAGACTCTGGGATCAATAACGCGTTGATGTCTCCACTCGCGATATCTTCAGTAAGAGCTGCACTCACATTTGCAGTAATCGCAATCTGTAACGTTGTATTATCTAATTTGTACATTATAACTCCCTATCTCTCTGATTTTGCCAATGTGCATATTTATTAGCGGGTCCGAAGGAGCGCGCTAGTAGAATTTTGATGGCGTTACTTGCTGTTAAAATTACTATTTTTGAGTATCGATTCTACCACATGAAGTGGATTTTATTGATAATTATTAGGTATGTAATATTTTTAACGATGAGGTCTCAATCAGCAAACTGCTGAAAGTTATCGATTGAGGTATCCGGTATAGTTTGAAGTCGATCATCCAATACTGAAGGTCCATTTGTCGCGCATTTGAGATGTTTAACGGCAGTTGATAGTTGTATGCAGTGGAGTTGCCCCCTCAATTGTTACTATCGTTTCATCTATACCATGCTCTAGAAGTAGTTTAGCTGACAGCAAACAAGTAAGTAATCAACTATCTTCTAGACTACAGAGGCTAAACCTCTGTAGTCTTTTTACGAGGGCTTCCTAAACAACCTCAACTTCTCACGAAGATCACTCACCCACTTTTCCTTGTATTCCTGATCTGTACGAATCTTACCTTTCTCTTTTAGAGGCGGGTGCCTGCAAGGATTGAAGAAATAACAGCGCTCATTGATGAAGTCATGACTCCATTGAGCACCTTTGTCAGAAAAACTTTGGAGAATTTCTTCAAAGTTAGCTTTCGCATCTTCTTTTAATCCTAGAATAAGCGTACTGGCTCCTTTAGGGGTTCTCAAATTACTGGTATCTGCTTCAACTAGCACTAGCTGACTGCCTGTTAGCTCTAAGATTGCTACGAAATACTTAAGGCGACCTTCATATTGTGTTTTGTAAACAACTTTACTTTGGTTTGCGGGGGCAGGAAATCTATAGCACTTCGCTTTCTGAAATAACTTAATACCATCAGATTTTCCTACCTCTTCAATGACCTCACCAAAAAGCCTGAATTTTTGAGGTAGGTAGACTGTGTCAGTAATCTCTTCGTCCTGATTTATGGTCGGACTAAATTCTTGAGCATTACCATCTTTCTCAATTAACCCAACACCTGCTTTTTCTTTCTCAATGTCTGGGGCCTCAGCAGGCGGCGAATGCTTTGATCCACTAGCTTTTTTACCTTTGGATGATTTTACGCTTCGAATTGCAGAGCAACCAAAGGAAAAACCTTTTGAGCGCTCTATGTGAAGCCGCTTTCCGAGTCTTGGTATTTCCCCAAGCTCTAACTCGGGATCAGTGTCATCTGCTGGAGTTTGTCCTTTCTTCGCAGCATCTATTTTGTCCTTACTACTTTGGTCTTTATCTTTCGGGTGGCTAACTAAAACATCAGCCGCTCCCTCGTTAAAAACAGCTTCGAGGATATTTTCTACACGCACTACCTCAGCAATATCCTCAGAATCAGCTCGCACAGACACTTCGAGTAACCAGCCTTCTAGGTTAGGCGGGACAAACTTAAATCCCAGCTCACCCTGACCTTTATTGAAGGATTCAAAAACAGAGTGTGCACTTTTCTTCGCCTCTACATCGAGCACCAACCAGGCTAAATGCGTTCTCGTACTTTTGGATTTTATAAACCTCAAAGGATATAGAGTACTTTCAGGAAAGCTGATTTCGATTGGCGACTGATCATGATGAACTAATGTCAAACCACCTACGCCATTCGCTGTATAAGCCGCCCGAACAAGGTGCGGGTTATGGAATAGTAGAGTCCTAGCCAGTTCAAAGCCTGAGAATTTCATCAGACCGTGATCTGTTTTGTAGAGGTATTGGTAGTGCCCAGAGGCCTTATCGACTCGTTCGAGACTAATAATATGAACGTTTTGCCGCTCGTGTTTCGTCTGCGAAACGATCTTTTTATCTTGGAATGTAGAACCAGGTGCAAGGAAGCTTGCCATTTCGATAGGTAAGGATGACGTGATGCCATCTTTCCACTCCACAGCGACAAAAATATCTTTATTTTTCAGTAAGTTTTTGGATCGAAATACACCGTGGATTTTAACTAGCTCGTTGTCCCTTGGGAGGTAGCTTAAAGCAGGAAACCATTTCGAGATCTTCTCTGATAATTCGTCGCGGAGCTTCACGAGTCCGTTTTTCACTGAGTCCAGCAGCACGTTCAATTTCATAAGCCTGAGGAATAGGTTCGTCCTTGTTGATACAATCAACAATAATAACGAGAACTCTACGCACTTGATACTCTTCAATCGTTTCAACGTACCTGGCAAAAAATAGCCTACACAGCGGAAGCTTAGCCAAGTGCTTATCTATCCCCCAACGTAGTTGCAGCTTTGAGATGAACCAGTTTTGAGTCATTCTAGGCAGCGATAAATCGTCTTCACATGCCTTACGAATGTTAATCAGTTGCCTGACTAGAGCTAGATCTCGCTGCTTCCAGTTTACGACTCTACCCACATTGTTTCTTAACGGAGCCGGAAGATTGCTTTTTAGCCAATCGTGGTCGAAGCGATAAAGCCATGAGTACACCCGAGCACCTTCCCTCGTTGCTCTAATTTCTTTGAGGAATACATAATCCTTTCTTAGATCCTTCCAAATCGCACGGTACTCTGATGCTCTGAGATCAGCCTGGGATGAGGTGTAAGCTCGCTTAACAGTTTTGACCTCAATACTTGAGACAATTCTAAAAACATCATCTAACTTCCATTCAGAAAATAGCGCTTGCAAGCACAGCAGATGGTGAAGATACGAAAAATGCTTTCGCTGCTTACGGAAAAAAGTTTGAAGCCAGGTTACGCCTTCGCAAAGACCTAGCCCACATTCTCTTAGAAAGCTCAAACTCCAGTACTGAGTGAATAAACTTTCAACTTGACGATGTTTAACCCCTTTAGAGCTTTTCAACCCAACTTCACGAAGACGTGCATCATAAAATGCACTCCATTGATCAGGTGATACATATGAAAAAGATTGGTGAAGTAACTGCTCAATGTTACGAGCAAGCTCCAATAATGATGGCTTCTGACAAACTTCAGCGGCAAATGGTATCGGCATATTTGTTAGTGTCGAAGCCTCCATAAAAGTATGACGGCGACGTGGCTTAAGCTCAAAGAGTGAATCCATCAACATACAACGATGTTGCAAACATACGCATACTCCAGGTAACTGAAATTGCCTACGCCAATAGCTATAAGCAAATTGCTTCATATCCTCATTAAAACAAACGGGACAGAATCGAAAGTATGTAGGAAACACTAACGATGAAGCATTGATACCAACCTTCAACATGGAGTGACTTTTTGCATCATGCGATAGCTCTGAACATATAGAAGAATATCGGTCAGGCTCAACGAAAACCTTAAAGATAGGAAGTATCGAATGTTTCTCTATCATCTCATTAGAAGCGATTGGCCATAAATGCTGAACATTATTGGCCAACTGAGATAAATGGCCTTGAAGCAAAGCCGAAGGCACTATATTTCGGCTTCCGAAAAGCAGCTCAAGTGCTACTTTATCCTCGCGTATGCCTTGCCTAGAGATAAAACGAGCCAATACACTGCCTAGTAGCTCGTCATCATGTGGTACTGGAAATTGGTAGATCATCTATCACCCTATGGTGAAAGATGAATACAACTAAGCGCTATCGTAGTTTTTGGTCGCCATTAATTCTGCGATCAATGTTCTTTTACTTTCTTCATCAAGCTTGGAAATCAAGCAGGCCAACTCTGCACTTAATTCATCTTCACAAAAGAAATAATTCAATGGCACATTGAGCTCCGCTGCAATTTTACGCAACGTCTCTACATCCGGTACGTGTCTGCCCTTTTCATAGTGGTTCATACGACCACTTGCAGAACTTTCGTCCATACCGATTCTTATTCCCAGCTCTTTCTGGGAAACACCAACAAGCTTGCGGGCTTGCTTGAGCCGCAAGGGGATAGGATTAACAGCCAAAGTATTTTCATCTTAAGAAGTCTCACATACTTAGATTGTCTAAGTTTTACTTATTTCTGTATACTTAGCAATCCTAAGTTTTTAATTTCTAGAATCTACCAATGACAAACGAAACTATCTCCTTGAACGAAGACTTTAAGGATCTATTGCTGTGCGTTGAGGGAAATGACGTAAAAAGAAAAGAGCTAATTAATATGGCTGCTAGCAAATTTGAACTCTCGACTAAGCAAGCTGAAGGCTTTGTCGCGCGAAATATTCATAAGTTACAGCAAGTGAATTTAATCAATGCTAGCGGACAGAAAGGAAAGCGAACTTATCATCTATCACGTTCTCTACAGCAGAGAATTTCTTCCAATGAGCCATTTAAAAGCAAACTAAAACCTGAGTCTGAAGATCTTGATGGAGACAAAGAGCTAATTGACGAAGAGGTAAAAACACAAGTTTCCTTGGAGATGATCCTGAGTGAGCTAGAAGCCTATAGCGACCTACAAAAGCGATTCCCGCGATCCAGAGCAGTTGTTCAAGGGTTGCTTAAAGAAACAAAGAAAGAATCTATTCAACTGTACGGACGACTGAATGCACTCAAAAAAGTGATCCATGCAACTACTCAGAGAAGCATTCCAAAATGTTAGATTCACTTAGAATATGGCAGCAGAATTGTATTGCCCAACTGATAGAGACATATCATTACCAATCCGATGCTCTTGTATTAGCAACTCCTGGAGCAGGGAAGACAATTATGGCTAGCTACGTTGCCAAGCAGCTGATTGGTGATCGAAAGATTGATTATGTCGTTTGCTTCTCTCCTTCAAAAGTTGTCAGTCACAGTATCCGTACAACTTTTGAACACGTATTAGAGCGTCCATTTAATGGGCAACTAGGAGCTGTTAATTGGCACCGCTATGGATCCATTCCGTTGGCGGCGTAATAGA